>Ga0209611_10002124_pt1 | contig 34719 bp, 30 predicted proteins | sample S1TSphgellanicum_3_FD_187693 | JGI IMG/M metagenome (GOLD analysis project Ga0209611, IMG submission 187693) | Host-associated microbial communities from peat moss isolated from Minnesota, USA - S1T2_Fc - Sphagnum magellanicum MG (SPAdes) (version 2) | ecosystem: Host-associated > Plants > Peat...
TTTTTTTTGGGGTGTTTTTTTTTGCATGTAGCGGTGAGGAGCCTTCACGTTGCGAGTCCTCATGGAAGAAGTCTGTCTTGAAAGAAAGCGACTGCAAGTTTTTGAAGCAGATGAAGAGATGCAAGTTTTTGGAAGCAGATGAACAAGAGATCGGAGAAGGTGAAGAAGAATTTTGTTGTTGTTGGTTTGCAAATTGGAAGTTCGGTGATGGAAGAGATTGGCAGAGATCTATTTCTGTTTCTGTGCTGTGAGGAAGACGATTAAGAGAGAACATCTTCTTTTCTTTGCCTTTTTTTTCCCCCCGGTTGGTTTGTTTTAGGGGGCGGCTCGCTCCGGTGAGAGAGGTTTGGTGAGAGATGATGGAAGCCTGGAGTTGTAGTAGATTAGTAGCAATGCAGTGTAGTAGTATCATCCCAGGGTCCTCTGCAAGAGACAGGTCTTATGACACACAACGACAACAGCAGAAGAAGCAGAACGTTTGCAGTCTCGGGGGTTCTGCTCGCAGCAGCAGCAGCAGGGGTGAGAGATTCATCTCTTGCGGCTTTCTGAAACCAGGACAATTGGCTTCCTTCAAAGTCAAGAATAAAGAGCTGTCTCAACAAGAAGTCAGAGCCAAGAAACAAGTTCCCAGCAGGCTCGCGGTCTCATCTGTGCTTGCTGAGATTCCCAGTGAGATGGTGGTGAGCACTCGTGACAGCCTCTTCTTCTTCTTCTTTTCTGCCAAACGAAATTTTGTGCATGTCTCTCTGAGAATGTCATTTGTATGCTCATTTGCAGAAGCCTTATAGAACCAGCTATGAATGTGACGGGGGAGATTGGGTCCCTCAAAGCACCATTGCTTTTTTTGCTCATTTCTCACAGTACTTCCCTTTTGTGTATCTATCTATTGCCTTCTTTGATTAAGCTGAAAGAAGGTTTTGGTGCCTGGAATTCTGTACAAATTGAAGAATTAGTTCAATTTCAACATGTTTTGCTTTGTTCTTACCCAACTGCAGTTTCTTTCCAAAAGGGGCAGGAGCAGCAGCAGCAGCAGCAGAGAGAGAAGAAGCTGGCCAATCTCAATACAGTGATTTCAATCATCTTGGGAGGTGGAGCGAGCACACATCTTGATCCGCTCACATTTCATCGCGCAACACCTGCAGTAAGAATCACTACTCTTCTTCTCTGAGCTCTTTTTTCCTTTAGTTCTTTTTCTGGAGCAAATTGAAGGCAAAAAAAAAAGATGCCACAAAAGTTAGTTACCTCTTCTCATTTGCTTGCAACACACACACATACACACACACACATATACATGAGATCTTGATGGTCACCTGTTAAGTGATTGAAGGAAGATCTCACCCCCTCTAGGCACATGTCAATAGGTGCCCATTGGAGGTGCATATCGACTTATTGATGTGCCTATGAGCAACTGCATCAACAGTGGGATCAACAAGATCTACATTCTCACCCAGTATAATTCAACATCTCTCAACCGTCACCTTGCACACACATACAATTTCGGCAATCATGGTGTAAACTTTGGCAACGGATATGTGGAGGTAAGGTGCAGCTGCTTAAGATAATTATGTCAAAGGTATTATAGATCTTTTTAGGTTTCTAAATTCATTAGGTGGCTGGGAAGTATGAAGGGAAAATTGAAGTTTTGACAAGGTCTTTCTTCTCTGATTTAACATAGATTGGTGTACCAGAAGAGGACAGCCCTGTTTTGCCAATGATATTCATCTGTCCTTTTGACCCATGACAGGTCTTGGCAGCTACACAGAGACCTGGGGTAGGGGGTGAGAACTGGTTCCAAGGACCAGCTGATGCAGTTCGACAGTACATGTGGTTGTTTGAGGTAAGGTTGCTTCAGTTTAGCCAAACAATCCCCTCCATATTATTGTGCCCTTGCTGTTTCAATTTTGGTTTGATGATGCACACAAAGTTCTTGTTTTTGTCAGGTTTTGTGGCCTCGCAGAGGGAGAACAATGACCAGAATATTGTATGAGTTTCCAGGATGTTAAAAACAAGGATGTGGAGGATGTTATCATTCTGTCAGGGGATCATCTTTATCGTATGGATTACTTGGAATTTGTGCAGGTCTGTCTTCCTCCTCGTTAATTGTCTTTCTCTGTCTCTTTGTGCAAGATGTTGTATGCCATCTCAGGAAGGAAACCATAACCTTCAACTTGCTGCAACTGTTTTTTAAGCACTATCCTGGTCAAATTTTTTTAACAATATACAGTATCGTCATCACCATCTCATGAAATTTGCAGAAACACAAGGACACAGATGCTGACATCACCATTTCATGTGTACCAATGGATGACAGGTATGCTTGCTGCTATTTGACCTTTAATCTCTCAGATATGGAGTGAATTGTGGTCATTCAGGATGAGCTTTGGCAGCTGTGCACTGAATCATTGTTCATGGGTGGGGAGTGACAGCTGTGCATCAGAGTATGCTTTGGTGAAGATTGACAACAAAGGGAAGGTTCTTCACTTCAATGAGAAGTCTGAATGCAAGGGTCTGACTTCTATGGTATGCCTCCATTGCAGGTGCACCTGCAGAAGGGAATCTTATGTCATTTGTAGTCAAACTGTCATTGGAGAGTCTATGATCTTCACCTAGTTTGTAGTACAGTTGACAGAGGTTCTGGTTTTGCAGCAAGTGGACACAAGTGTGTTGGGACTCTCCCAAGATGAGGCACAAAAGAAGCGGTATATTGCATCCATGGGCATTTATGTCTTCAAGAAAAGAATCCTTCTAAAGCTCTTGAGGTCTGTTATGGAGCTCTTTTTCCATGGCCTTCAGCTGAGTTAATCAATAGATGTACTTTAGTTCCAGTTGTGAGTCCTGTTGATTTTCTATCAGCTTATTTGGGCATTCTGACATGCTATATAGTTGACTCAGATGGCGTTACCCAAATGCAAATGACTTTGGTTCTGAGATCATCCCTGCATCTGCCAAAGAATATAATGTTCAGGTGTGACATTCCTTCCACTGAAAGATTGGGTCTCATCAATATGACAAACTAGAGGTAGTCCACAAACTTTAGAATGTTGTCAGCTCTTTGACTGGGTATAAGCTACTGTTTGTTATTTTGATTCAGCAGGCCTACTTGTTCAACGACTACTGGGAAGACATTGGAACCATCAAGTCCTTCTTTGATGCAAACTTGGCTCTCACAGCACAGGTATCCCTCATTGTCATTGTTCAGTCAATGCATTCTGGAAGGACGCACTGGCTTTCAATGGTGGAATTGATGGCTGTTGTGCTTGATGTGGATTTGGCAGCCACCAAATTTCAACTTCTATGATGCTTCAAAGCCTACTTTTACATCACCTCGATACCTTCCACCAACCAAGATAGAAAGATGCAGGGTAAGTGTAAATCCTTTTCCTGATTTTTGTACAATCTCTAAAGTTGAACAATGAAAGAGGTTCGGTAAACTTTCTGTTCAGTACCCTCTGCCTATGATTGTGCAGGTTTTGAAGTTGAACAACAGGATATGGAAAATCTGATCTAGTATTGTCTTGCAGGTCCAAAACTCTATTATCTCCCATGGTTGCTTTCTGCGGGATTGTAGTGTCAAGCATTCAGTTATTGGAGTTCGGTCCCGACTAGAAAGGGGAGTTCAGTTGGAGGTATATAGGGTGAAACAAAGAAAGAGCAAGCCATTGTTGGCATCTCTAATACTGTACTATAGTTATAGCTGTTGACATGAACCATATCCAGTATGTTGCAGTGCTTTATCAAGTAGGACAGATTGGGCACTCTGTTCTTCTGATCTGGGGCGGGTGGGGGTAAATCTGCAGGACACATTGATGATGGGTGCTGATTCCTATGAGACAGAGGAGGAGATGGCCTCCTTGCTGGCTGAAGGCAAGATTCCTCTAGGTGTAGGAGAGAACACAAGGATAAGGTACCTGAGTTGCAAATCATTGTGCCTTCTTGAGTGAATCTCTGGAACCACACTTTCTTTGTTTTGGTTTTGCTTCAGATGCATCATGCAGTCTGCTTGCTCATTCTCAGGATATTTGAGGCACAGTATGTCTCTAATATGTTTCTAAAAAGTCATGATATGAGGATGAGTTGAAGTTTACAATTTACCTTCCATTTCTGGATAAGTTCTGATACTATGAGTGTTTTTAGAAAACAGTGCTGCTGAAGTACACAGGGCTGGGAATTTGTTTGTGATTAGTGTTTGCCGGGTGGATGTTTAGTTTTCTCTACTAGTGCCGTATGCAAAACAGAAGAGTTCATCTTTGGCTTGTGAACCCAGCAAGAAAATCCTGAGCTTTTCAGGATTGTGTAGTTTTCTTACAAACTAATGTGGGAGTGGCTACATTGCCAAGCCTTGTGAAAAGGTGCCTAGAGGCATTAATAACCAAAATATTGGTCAATTGCAGCAATTGTATAGTGGACAAAAATGTGAGAATAGGCCGTGATGTGGTGATTGCGAACACTGATGTATGTTCCCAAACTCTTGCTGTCTCAGCAAACAACCTGCTCATTTTGCATTTTATCCATGAAGAGAAGTTTCTTGGATGTTCACTGACAAGATTGTCTGTGTGGGTGGCTTTCATACTTAAATGGGATTAACTCCTAAGGTATTGGTAGAACAAGCCAGGAGGTTCTGTTGAGGCAGGTGTAGAGGACAGTGTTTCTAGGTTGTCATACCTTAATTTCACTTAGTTTAAACTTCTGTGGCTTGAATCCTGACGTGTGAGTAGAATCTAAATATGGAACATAGACCAAGTTTTTGTGTAACCAACTATAAGGCCATCACCTTTAGAGTTTGTATTTTCACTATTGCACTCTATGTCAAGGTTTTTGGGGATGTATTTAGGAGCCCAACCTATGGGTAGAGGGTTGCATGTTATTGCCTTGGTGAGGTAGCCTCTTTCAAAAGTTCATGTTCAGAAAGGGGAACAGGGAAAATGAGGGAGGCAGGGAATCAGTTACTGCAATGACTACCCTGAAGAATCATGTGTGATTGGAGGGTTGTAGTACTTGTGATGGCCTTCATAAATTATATGCTATTGTTAAATACGTAGTTTCTTTTGTACAAGTTATGTAATTGGATGCCATTTGGGAATGGATCTGTAAGTATTGAAACAGTTGAAATTTCTCCATGACATCTAGTTTTCTAGCTATGCAACTCCTTTGAGAGTTGTTCACTGAGATTCAAGGAAAACTGTTGGGGTAATTGATCACAATGCAATGGGTACCTGGTAAGTAACCTCAAACGTGTTACAAATGAAATCAGAGGGTAGTACTGAATTCAATGAATGGTATACTTGCATATGTGAAAATTTGATCATGCAGCAAATGGGTTAATAGATTGCCAATTATATTCAGTTAGAATTTTCAGTGATATGATAATTTTGGAGGGTAATATCCTTTTTGCAGGGTATACTAGAAGCTGCAAGGCCTAAGGAAGGATTCTATATACGGTCTGGCATCACAGTTATCTTAAAGAACTCAAGGATTAAGCAAGGAACAGTGATTTAGCATGATGTTTCTGACTTTGGACTAGTGTAGTAAAAATGTCATCCTTACTTCGAGATGTAGATTGGAGATGTAGATCCTGCTATGTCAGTTCAGTTGATGCTGTTTAGAATCTCTCTCCATCTAGAGGATTGAGCTATCTATTGGCCTAAAGGTTTGCCCATTACCAGACTTTAACCAACAGATTGGACAAGTTTTGGATTGTATAGGGTGTGGATTAATGTTGTAATATTAGTAATATAGCCCTTAACAATTGAGTTACAAATTGATGGGCTTGAATCATTTGTGTTGCATGTTTTGTATATTCTTGGATCTGATGGAGAAAGAAGGAATCCATTTGCAGCAAGTAAAGCCACTGACTTTGAGAGTGGTTCGCCTCTAACATGTACTTAAGTTACAAAGGGTCTTTGTTGGTAGTGGCCATTCATTGCAAGGCAATTGACTGCTGCAGACATGACAGCTAATGGTTCAGATGAATACTTCTCTCTCTTATTTCTTCCCATTTTGCTGTCACCTTCTCTGTGGATTCCTCCCTCCTTGCCCCTACCTCATAGTGTCAAGGGTGCCTAGTATTCAAGAAGCTCAAGCATGTAGTGGGCATGTGAAAAACGAGGTGCTTTTGTGTTTTGCTACAATCCTTGCTGCAAGCAGTTTCTCCTGTTTCAAATTTCCTGGTGTTAACAATGGCACAGATCTCTCATTGTGAGTATTTCTGTAATGTGTGTTTTGTGCAAAAGCAAGATTGGTGGCAAGATCTGTGAGATTTTTTCAGCTACTTCATTTGTTTTTGACATGCTTTCGTTGAGAGTACTTGGCAGGATTTGTTACTTTTCAGTCTTTTGCCTGTCTCTTACCATGCTATTTCTGCAGTTATTGTTATATTTGTTCTGTCCCAGAACGGACAGCAGAGCTGCACTAATAAGTTCATGTAACTTACAAGCATGTGCAAATTGTAGTAGGTCTTTCTCATCAAGGAAGGGCTATTTGCAGCAGCAGCAGCAGCTGAACTTAACACCAGGTATTTTGTTTCACCTCAGGTCTGTTCCATGAATTCATTTGGGGCTTCAGATATTGGTCAGGGGTGCACTGAAGCTCAATTCTGGTCAATTCTGGTCAATGAAGCTCAATTCTTACAACTCTCTTCATCTGTTTGCAGGTTGAAAATGCACATTTTGTTCATAATTGAAGAAGCCTCGATCATCCATCAGAATTCAAGAACATGTAAATGACATTCAGAGTTTTGGCTCTCAGCAGCACTGCTGAAGCCATCTTGACCCAGAACCATGGAAAATTAACCACAGAATTTGTGAGCTCTCATTTTGTGAAGCTATTGTAAATCTGGTGTTGCAGCAACTACTGTGAAAAGCATATATAAAAAAAGCAGCTATGCTGTTGTGTCTGGCCGATCTGATTTAAGGAGTCCTTGTTGATTGTTGATTTGGATTGGAGCTTCAGATTCCATGTCAGGGAGCTTCAGCAACCAACCACAAGCTGTCTGGCATTGGGCAGTCTGACAGTCAGTGGATGTGACGACTTCAACTTCGGACACAAGATGTGAGGGCAGTTGCAGGTCAGATTTATGTCTGGTTTCACTTGAATTTCCCAAATCAGCCAATTCTGGCCCTATTAGTAGGAGAAAAGAAACAAGTCTCAGTTTTATTGGATTGCCTAAGAGCAAGTTACTCCAGAGTGAACATGTGATGAGATGGCCAGTTGATAGCATATGAGTGTCAGAAAGGGTGCAAAAAGTTGTTTATGCATCATACCCATGGAGTTGACTTGACTGCCTTGTTTATCCACCAAAGGGAAGGCCTAAAAGGACTCATCCATTTCTTGGGCAGAGATTTTATTGGTGCAGCTCCTGATTTCACCTTCTGATATATATTCTTTCGCATGTCATGCCTTCACATGCATGCCCGTTCCAGTGTGTCTCAGTAGCAAACTTTTCTTGTTGTGTCCCTTAAACCAGCCTCAGGATTCACTCAACCTGCAAATCTGAGGATGTCGCTGAACTCCATGTCTTCAGTGTTGGCCAGAGGCACATTGTTCAGGCTTTGGGGTTTGCCATATGTGTGCACACATGCCTATGAAGAAAAATCCCATCTATAGCCCAGATTCTAGTATTAGTGGCATGTTATATTTATGTGTGCTTTTTGATAGGGAATTAGTTCACAGGGACGCATGCATATAAACCTCACTGATCAGATTCGTTTTCTGGTTTGGGTCACAGGATGTGGAGTGGGTAATTTGGGGCGAGAGACAGAGTAGTCTCCTCTCAACATGGTGTGCATGAGTATCGAAGAACACTGCCATCACAGAATCATGAAGATCCCGCACTTATGACTCCAGCCTACACAATGCATCCAACAAGGTATGGAATCTAGAACCAAAGACAGCCATGAGTGCACTTGCAGATGAACCACCCATAGAACCATGGTTAATAGATCAGAATCATTTCTTTGATTTTTATTTTATTTTTGGGTTTCCTGACAACCTTGGTCATGAACCCTAAGAGCCACCCTGATAACTGCCAGGGGTCTGTTCCTGTTTCCAATAACCATTCAACACTGGTTCAAACTGCCAACACGTAAACCGGTTTGAGAAACATTGTCCACCATTCTTTCCATCCAATATTGTTTTTGATCAAGTTGTTCAATGTTCACCACACTTGCATCCACGATTAGGTCGCAATTGTGGAAACATGGCAATATGACATGGCCCATAGTGCAGCTTATCCTCTTCATATTCAGTTTGTTATTCACAAAATTTCACCACTTTTCTGATTCCTTTGAATGTGGCTTTGGTCCCTCATCCTTCAATAGCAAATCATTTTCATTGTGTATGTATTCAAGCCAATGAATCCAATGAGCATCCGCCTTTCCAGTTGCACCCAATGGGGCAATGAACATACTAAGACACGCAAGATTGTTGTTGTGTAGGGGGTCACAGGTGCCTTTGCATCCATTGCTCAAAGAAACAAGTTTCCATGTGATATGTGAATTGGAATTGCTATGTTTTATTTGCATTATAATCCCCTTGTTGGCATGTTAACATTGTCCACATGAGAAAAGAGATTCACACTTTTGAACATTCTCATTGCTCATCTCACACAACTAAGTCTCCTTCCTGAATCAAGTTTTTACACAAGGTTGGTCCAAATGGGGGACTTTTTCAGTCTTTAGACCCTTTTTTTTCTTATGTAGTAAAGTCTCAATTACTTTTCAAGGGAAGTAAGCATCCTCCGTTCTAAGTTAACTAGTACCAATGGTGTTGTCTAAATGTTAATTTTCATCCCTTGTAGACCTACTTAAAATTTTGGAGTTCACAATTTTCTTTTCAATGTAAAACTTTGAGAGTTTAGAATTTTCTTCTTGATGGAGAGAATAATTCATGGGATTGCAATAGGAAGGGAAAATGTTACCAGTGATGATACCCATCAACCCATCATGGATCATTTACCATATAAAAAGACTTAACATAATTATAAAGGTTGTAGAAGAATATTGCATATCATAATTTGGGTATTGTAACTCTCATTCATGGATGAAATTCATTCATCATCTTTCATTTTTCATTCACAAATGGATGACAATATTCATCCATCACATTTATTTTGTATCAATGATGGATATATAAAAACTAATTTCAAAATATCAAAACAATGAGCCTTAATAAAAAAAGATGTTATGAAAGCTTCCATGGCCTCGCTTTTGAAATAGAGTAATAAATGCATCTAATGAAACCCATTATCTTTTGCTTGATAAACATTCCATGGTCTTTGTCTTTGTCGTAGTTTATCAATCCAATGCTTGCTCCAATACTTGATCTATCAAAAGGAAATCGGATTTCATTATGAGACTTTTAGCAAGCTTACCGATAATTTTTCTTTGATATCCAAATGAAGTTACTTTAAAATATGACCTTGCAAACCTAGTTTTATTCATCTTTATTTATATGAATCTTCATGTTCGAGTTTTTCCACATATGAATAAATTTATCTTTAGCACGGCCAAACCAATGTTGGCCGGTTATTAAGAAAATAATCACTAGGCTAACTTTAGGCTAACTTTGAAAACTCATATAAGAGGTGACCCAAAAGTTACAACAATAACATCATTTTGAATTTGTTGCCCATTTTCAAGAGTCCTAAACATATTCACATTCTCATTCAAAAACTTGCAAAGGTTTCATTATTACTTGAGGAATTGCATTTTGCTTGACATTTTTTTGAATGGTTAATTTTGTCGATGGTTAGTGTTGTATTAGAATATATTCATTAATCCATGTCAATTTATTTATTTATTGATAACCAATGAAGCTTCAAACCTAGCCTTGAGGAGCACTTGACTTATTTCACACTATCAATGATGATGATTAAATTATTTGGTGTGTACATAATAATTTTTTTGTAATCAATTTTGTCTTTTCAAATGATAAAATTTTATAAATTTCACTAAATGTCATTTTGTTTCATTAATAGTTTCTAACATTCTTGATTTGCTAAGCAAAATGTCAAATGAAAGTCTCACTAGAAAAGTTCACAATAAGATCAAATAGATAAAAGAAAAAAGCATTGAAAGAATGTAAGACAAATGACAATATACAAATAAATGAAAACATTGAAAGTGTGCAAGAGAAATAACAAAATACAAACAGACCCAAAATAATAATAATAAATAAAATAAAAATTCTGAAATGAAATTTTTGATTTATGAATGCAAGGAAATTGAATTTGTAATTCCATGTGAGGTTTTGATTTTTTGCATCACCCAATGTGCATGGTGGTTCAATTCTCCACCAATTTTTTTTGCCATTTGTAATTTCTAGAATGATCAACAAGATTTGAGGGGTGTGGGAGGGCTTAAGGCCTCCATGATTGAAAGTATGCATTCATCTCTCAAATCCCAATTTCATATGACAAGATTCTTGAATTTTTTTTGTGTGTCTACAATTATTTCTATAATGCTTTTAGTGACACATAGATGCATCAAAATCTTTTGTTTTTAGAATACAAACAAACTTTTTGATTTTTCAACAAATTTAGTTAATGTGATTTAGAAAATTTTTAAAATTTTCAACAATTTTCTTGTTGGCATTTTTTCAAAAATTTCAACAATTCATTTAAAAATTAATTTATGTCAAACATGATTATTAACATGAGCATAAAATAAATGTCATGTCCAACCATGACTACAACAAGAAGGTAATAGAAAGAAAACTTTTAAGATGTTGATTAATCAATTGTCATTTTGGCTCCCTCTAGTTATTTATTGATGATCACCAATTAAAATTTAGGTCAGCCATTTTTTGAATTGGTGATAATATCACTAAAAATTAGCATAATTTTTTTTAAAAATGACTTTGGGGTTGTTTTAATCTCTAGAAGCAAAGGAAAAAAAGTGTAAAAGTCATTTTATTTTCATATATGTGGTTTTCATTGTGTAGCCAAACATATTGAAAGATGATGAAAGATTTGTACTTTATTTCTTGTTAATAGCCAAATCTGGCTATCAAACCAGATACAAAACTGTAATCATCTTTCTATATGTTTGTCTACACACTCAAAACCAAATATAGAAATTTGGCGATTTTTATTTTAAAAATTTCTGACATCTGACAAAATGAAAACCTCCAAAATCAATTCATTTTTGAATTTTGAAAATTTAAAATTTCGCCAAAAAAAAAAAACTTCTCCCCACCTTCCCAACATCATCAGGATTACTGTAAATTTGAAATTTGGACCAGTAAAAATAAAATAAAAATAAATAATTAGGAAAAAAATCCGGTTGTAACAGACTCTCATCAGTAGGTCCCTACCTACCTACCTAGTAAAGAATCAGGTCGGTAGGTAGGTAGGTAGGTAGGTAAGAAAGTTTTTCGACCGTTGGCGTGCAGGGTGGCCGCAACGGTCACGACAAAATTTTGCTACGAATTTGTGTGACAATCTCTTCTCCCCATCCTCCTCGCGCTCACAAATGTTCGAGAATTTTTTTCCCTGCTGCTTTCTTTCTGGATTTCCTCCTCGAGAATTAATTGCAAAAATTGCACAAGAAGGAACAACATTAAGAAGATCTTGGATCGTATTGGAAGCGCAACAACAGACAGACAGACAGCGATCGATTTCTTGAAGGGCGTTTGTTTTTTTTTTGCCTGTGTAGGACAGGATTCTTGACTACCAGGCCAAAAAAAAATGAACAGCCCAATAAGCTCTCTTACTTACTTTCTTACTTTACTAAGCTCTCTAAGCCTATAAATTTGTTGTGCGTATGTATGTATGTATGTATGGTTTTTTGTAGATCCTCAGATGGTTGTGTTTTGTTTTCCTTTTTTGCCGGTTTGTTGAGAAATCGTTTTGTTTGATTCCGTTTAGGTGTCTGAATTTCAAGTTCATGGCTTAGAGATTTTTTTGTTGGTTTTTACACTGTTGTTGAAATCGTAGGCGGAATTTTGTTTGTTTGGTATTGGGGTGTTCTTTTGGGTGCTGTTTGTGGGTTGTGTTTTTTTGGTTGCAGGTGGTATGGCGAAGCTGGTGTGTGTAACTCCATCCAAAAGTGGGTGCAAGGATCGTTCATGGGGTTGGTGTCGTCTCAGAGACCAAGCGTCTTCTCCAGAGGCACCTTCTAGAAAAACACCCAAGGCCAAAAATTCTGGCAGACAGGTGGATGGCCAAAACCCTAAATTTAGGGTTTAGGGGGAATTCTGTGTCTGGATTCTTCGACAGTGTTTCTTTCTTCCCTGGGAGAAAGGAAATCTAGAGATCTTTGCTTTCTGTTTTGCAGTAGTTCAAGAAATTGCTAATTGGTGATGAAAGGAATATCTGTGTATCTACGTGGTTGAAATTCTTATTCTTCTTACGTGAGACTGCAAAATAGGGTTTCAATGGTTTTCAAGGGTTTCGTGTGCATGATGGCAGAGTGATCGATTCATCACTGATCGCAGTGCAATGGATTTTAACATCGCAAACTACATGCTTGGTGCCAAGGAGAACAACTGCTCTGTTGATTCTTCTCTCCATTCTCCTTCTGAGGTGAAAGCTCTGAAAATCTTTTCCTGAAGATTGAATGTTGAAATGATGTATGTAGTTGTTCCTCTTTCTTTGTCTAACAAAATTGTCCTTCTATGTTTTTCCAATGAACTCATTCTTTCTTTTACACAAACCCAACCAGCCAGCTTCTGAAACAAATGGGTACTACTTCTCTCCAATGTGTACCGTTGTCTGTCAGCAGCAGATGTTTTTTTGTAAATCTACAACATTGTATCATTCTGCTGAAAAAAGCTTCATGGATCAGTGGAGCTCCACGATCCTGTAGTTCTCCCCTCCAATCCCTAATTTTTTCAATTCTTCTAGGTCAGTGAGGAACAATGGCATGAAGATAAAGACGAAGAAGAAGAGTGAGCTCAATTGTTTCTGGTTGTTAATACGTGTCATCACACTTGTGTGCTGATTACAGGAAGAATACAAGAAGCAGCTTGCGGAGAATCTCCTACAAGCTGATAATGGACAGAGAAAGAGCCGCATTCTTGCTTTCAAGAGCAAGCCACCAGCTGGTTTTGAGAATGACAGCAGGAAGCTTCTGTACACCCAGAATGTGGCAACAGGGCAGATGAAGCCTAGAAAAGTCTTCCGTCATATTCCACAAACGGCTGAGCGCACTTTAGATGCACCTGACCTTCTCGATGACTACTACTTGAATTTGCTAGACTGGAGTGCCAACAATGTGTTAGCTGTTGCTCTTGGCAATACTGTGTATCTCTGGGATGCAACAACAAGTTCAATTGAGGAACTTTTGGTGGTCGATGAAGAGGGTCCAGTCACAAGTGTTTCCTGGGCATCTGATGGGAAATACCTCGCAGTCGGATTGAACAATTCAGTTGTTCAATTATGGGATTCACAGTCACTACGTCAGGTATTCTTTTTTTTTTTCAACCCTTCATTGATGATGTATCTATCATGCAGCAGATCTGGAATCAGGGTTCCAGGATTTGCTTGCTGTTTTAAAACTGTAAACCTGTACTTGAGAGCTTGGTTGCTGCAGGATGCATCAAGTCTGATGAGTCTGATGATGAACTTGTCATTTTGCAGTTGAGATCATTGAAAGGTCACAGTGCTCGTGTGGGAAGTCTGGCTTGGAATGGGCCAATTCTTACCACTGGCGGACGTGACAATCTCATTCTCAACAATGACGGTATGGATTTGTGAAACCTTGCTGGAAAAAAACCTTTACCAAAATTTGAGCATTTGAAAGGCTCAAAAACTAAGTCTCCCTAAGTAAGTACCCATCAAACTTGATGCTCTGTTAGCCCTGACCTGGATTTGGAATAGTCATGCAGTGAGGATACGAGACCACATAACAGAAAGATTGGAGGCACATGAGCAGGAGATATGTGGGCTGAAATGGTCACCGACGGGTCAACAACTAGCAAGTGGTGGAAATGACAACCTGGTCCATATCTGGGATGCAGCAGCAGGAGTAGGAGGGTCAATTCATGGACCTAGCCCATACCTCCACCGCTTTGATGACCACCAAGCAGCTGTGAAAGCTTTGGCATGGTGCCCATTCCAAAGCAACTTGCTTGCCTCTGGTGGTGGCACTGCTGACCGTTGCATCAAGTTTTGGAATACACATACTGGTGCTTGTGTCAATAGTATTGACACTAAGTCACAAGTACAAATTCTTCACTTAACCACCCTCAAAAGACTGCCACTTCTACCTTCTCGTCACCTTCACATAGTATTTTTTTATTATATTTGATGTATGTATGTATTCTTCAAGGTCTGATGTATGACTGAGAACAAAAAATGCAGGTTTGTGCTCTGCAATGGAGTAGGCATGAGCGAGAGATTTTGAGCTCACATGGATTCAGCCAAAATCAGCTATGCCTGTGGAAGTACCCATCTATGGCGAAGATGGCTGAACTCACTGGCCATACATCGAGGGTGCTTCACCTTGCGCAGGTATGTATGATTTCCTGTCATATTTCGATCAGGTTCATTTGTGCATGTCTACCTCTGAAGCTGAGCTGACATGCCTTTGCCACCTGAGATTTCAATTTTCCTCTGGCACTAATGTGTCCATGGTCTCTGAATTGCAGTCTGTGTCATTTCATGCAGTTTATTGGTTATGAAATGAACATTTTGCAAGGGAAAAAAATTGTCTTGGGGAATTGTGATTTATAGCAATTTGGAATAATTTTTCTTCACAAATAAACTGACAGTAGTACGCTTCTACTCTTATATTTCTACATGTTGCAGAGCCCAGATGGATACACTGTGGCCTCAGCAGCAGGGGATGAGACTCTACGGTTTTGGAATGTTTTTGGTGCTCCTGAGACCACCAAGATTAAACCGAAAGATGTCTGTGGTGGTCTCAACTGCCTGTCTCGCATCCGTTGATTTTCCTTTCTATGAGGAATCAATCAATCTGCAAAATTTGTCAGGAATAAGCAGCAGCTGAATGCAGAATGGTCCAAGGTGTACATGACAGAATTCTACTCATACACAACACATTGTGGTCATCATTGCTCAGGTTTGTGCTCAAGAATTCAATTTGAAGTTAGTAGGACATAGGTGTCAATGAGAAGGACCACATCATCCAGCTCTCTTTTCCCAAGACCAAGTTTTCATTCTTTTTTCAATATTTTGGCTTGTCTTGCAGGCAAAGACAATCTGGTCACAAGGGGGTCCAACTGGCCTCTCATAGGTCTTACATATACCTCTTGTTTTATCAGACTGTTTCATGGGTAGCAGGACAGATAGATTTCAAGGTGATGCTGATCTTCTTCAGACTTGTAAAATGGGTATGTACTATATATCCCTTTTGATACTGTGGATGCTTCTATTATGAGGGACAGATTGTAGTCAACCTGAAAAGATCAGAGTTTCACACTTTGACTGTGGTGAATTCAGTTCTAGTTTGCTTGGTTAAAATCTTCCTCATTTTTTTTTGTTCCTACTTTCTCTTCAGGTCTGGAAAGAGGAAACTATACTTTCACATCACTTTCTATTGTGGGAAATCACACTCAAGGTGGGTGCCTTAATCTTCAGATATGATCTCTCAATTTGATATTTTTTGTAGAAGAGTTCATGATCATAAAAGACTTGTCTGCAATGGATTCTTCTTTTTTTTAATTTTGCTTTGAGTACAGTTCCTCATGCTTGCTTGCTGTTGTTGTAACTGTTGTGCCATTGTCCAGAAGAGACTCAGAATATTAGCTGTGAGTTCTTCAAATTCCTGAGACTTTTTCAACTTTGGGTCACATCCCCCTCCCTGCCTTCTTTCTAGTTGTGAACTCATGATCTTGTTGTAGGCTGGCAGCAGTGTGACAAATGATTTATGGCTTCAATGTCACAACAAGAACATGGTTGTTAAACCTTCTAGGTGAGTGTTGTTGATTACCCATTTATTATTGCCTTTTCAGAACTGTGACATTTCCATTCTTTTTCATAACAATAGGTGGTATCTTTTCTTGCCCCATATGCTTTCTTGCTCAATTTTGTCACTTCAACTGTTTTTTTTTGCAGAGCAAGAAGTGTCATGTGGGTTCTTCTCTCAAGCTGGTGGTGATGGCATGCAAAGTAAAAAATGAAAAAGTCTTTCTGCAGTTCCTCTAGTGTGGCAGTAATGCATCATTATGCAAATGCTATCTCATACATTGTTGAAAGTTGTTTTGCAAAGGAATGAAGTTTATTATATCCACGAGGTTTCCACTCCATGGGCATAATGTAAAAGTTGTCTCCTGCCACATTCTTGTTTGAAATCTCTCTATTGTGTCCGAGTGGATTCTTTATCTTTGCTCATTACAGTGCCATGAAGCATTTGCAAGCATGTCAAGGGGAGAGAACCCTAAACCCTAAATGTCCCTCTCTCTCTCTCTCTCTCCCTCTCCCATTGTCTTCAGATCCAATTCCCAATCTCAGGATGGGTTTGCAGGGAGGGTTCCAAAACAGTTGGATTTCTGGTTCACATTTTGGGTTTAGGAGAATGGGCTGATGGAAGAATTAGGTTTTCGTGATTTTGCGTCTCCTTCCCCAAGTTCCCAAAGTTGAAATGTCCGTGCCTGCATCCCAGAAAACCCACTGGAAGGGGGCGTGATTTGGGAGCTATGGACTTTGTTGATGATGTTTGTTGTAGGATGAAAGAATGCTGTGTGTGATTAGCATGAACTCTTTTTGCTATGGAAATCTACTGTACTGGTTTGCTCTCACAGAAATCCAATGTCCCTCTTCAGCAACCAAAGCCATCTCGGTTACCCACCAATCTCAGTAGCGCACATTCCAACATCTGCTCCTCATTTTGTCACAATAGGGCTCACAAAGGTCTTCTCCAGTGTTCGCTTTTCGAAGAGTTATGAGGAATCATTTTCTTCCAACATTGCTGATGAGTACTCGTCAAAATGCGAATAACTTGGGATTCGCAAGTATGAGTGCCATGATCGGTTTCAAGAGTTTGTGCCCTGCCCCTCACCGGGGCATGGCAGAAACTTAGGGTTGAAGAAAAGAATTCGAGCTTGGAAGAGAGGGGAGGATATGGACGACTGTCTTGTTGTGTTGCAGCTCTGGATACCAGAAACTCCAACTGCTTCTTAAATTTTGACCTTGAAAATCCCCCTCTTGAGATCCATCGAACAGAGCGTGGAGGAGTGCTATGCAGATCTCTATGTATCTTCCAAAGACCTCATAGAAGGATTGGAGAAATGACTTTTGTAGCAACTTGTGTGATTCGAAGGTTGAGTGTAGAGCTCAATAATATTTATTGTTTGATCTTCTCATAATTTTTGCTATATGAATTTCCAGTACCTTGATGACAGCTTCGACACAAGTCCTCTTGAATAATCAATTAGTTTTGAAATTTTCATTTCAACAAATAGAATATTCTTGAAGATACAGTATTTTTTTCCTTCACAAACTTTTGTTGAAATTCAGTGTTCCCTTTGTTGTTGCAGATCAGCTGTTCCTTGTTTGAGCAGCATGCGGGCTGGGGTTCTCATAGAATCATGTTAGGAAACTCTATTCCCCACATCCACATGATCATCCACAAGTATCCTTCAACATGGTTTGATCACTCTTGTGAAGCTTGATTCCCATGTAGCAGATTCGGTGCATCTTGTTCTTATGTGGCTACTGGATTGTCTTTGCATCTTACAGTAGTGTATCTGTGTTTTCTCCAAATTGTTGTTGCAACTACTGTTTTTACAGAAGTATTTACAATGGTGCAAGTTTTCACTTTCAGCTACAAATTAAAGGATGAACTCATGTTGTGTCAATTTTTCACCCATCTTGGTGATGAGTTTTTCACACATCTTGGTGACTTCAGGGACTTGGAATCAAGCTTTGATAATACTTCTGAGATAATTTTATGTCCTCTGGATGCAGAGTGCCTACAGGCAGCAAAAAAGGAGAAAAAAATTCTATGTTGTGCACCTAGCTATCCCTCCATTACCATTTGAAACACACATCTGCATTGTTCTTCTCTTGTTAAGATCCTCAGGTCAATCTCTGAGGAGATTCCCAGTTTTTTTCTTGTCCAAACCTGGAGGCCTCTGAAGCCTGGGTCACACTGTTGTTCAGCCTGGTAATGGGTACTTGGATACTTTCATGTAGAAAGTTGTTGCAGTGCAGCTGGGGTCCAAAGCTGATTGAAGAAAATGAAAATTGAGATATTGTAGAGTTGGATTGAGTAGGAGGAGAATGCTATCTTTGAAGACATATGGTGTCTGTTTTTTAAATGAAAATTGTGACTCACAGCACAGACTGTCATGACGGTAAATATCAGGATTTCAGTGATGTCTCTGTGGTCTTGAAGATGACTCTCCTTGGTTGGGTTCTCTTGCAATGCAATCAACAAAGACATGTATAAATGTGATCAGCACAACCAGGCTCCACATGACAATCCTCAATCTCTACTCAATGAGGCACTGCTGATTGATTTGAGATTCTGAGACCATAGAATACCATTGTTTTGATCCGCTTAGTCATTGTTACAACAAAGTTGAGGATTTGCAGCATGAAAACTGACAACTGCAGAAGAATGCCCACAAAGTATGAAAGCCCATGCAAACTAACAAGAGTAGGACCTATACTCAGTAGAATCTCAATTCCAGCCAACTTGCACAACAAAAGTCACATTATTACTTATGAGGTGCTCACAAACTAACATTCTAACTTTCAGTCTGCTCCCTCAGCCGGCGGATTGTACTTCGCACAGTAACAGCGCTTGCCGTGCTGCACATGATACAAAATTGTCCAATCAATATATGCTCTATGGAACTGGTTGAGGCGAATAGGATAGCCACAAACTTTGACACACTAAGACCCACATTTTCCCTTGGTATTATGCTTTGAGGCTTGCTTTGAAAGCAATTGGACAAAGCCACTGAACTGCCAAGTCCAAATGCATGTGGGAGAGATATGACATTCTGAATAGGTCACATCGATCTATGCTTCCATACATCCATTATAAATCTCTGGAACATTTAAGCAAAGTCCTGTTTAGATTGCAAAAAACATCAAACAAATCAAACAAATGAACTTACTTGAGGGTGTAGGCACCACCAGCCTTGACCTTTCCACAGTCTTTGCAGTTCCAGATCCCAACAGCCTTCCTCTTCACACCAAACTGCAGACATGCCAGACAATTCTCATTTCCAATATTAGAGACAAATCAGCAACTCTGGAATCCTGGCATTGAGGAACTCTAACCTCTGCCCTACTAGCTGCAAAATTATCTAACCAGCCCTTATCATACATTCACCAGTTTTCCAACTAGAAGGATGATCAACATTTGCCTCAAAGTCTATATTATGCCCATGAAACAGGAGGCAAGCAGAACCAAGAAGCTAAAACACTCTGAATGAAATGCATTACACTACAGTTTGACTATGCTGCCAGATACAAGACTTTTTTGGACTGCAGGTTAGGAACTACCTTTCCGCAAAACTCGCAGAAGTACTTGGAGTGCTGACTGACCTCCATCTTCTTAATCTGTTTCCTCAAACTGGCACCGTACCTCGTGCCTGATCCACAGAAGTTTGCTCATCATGAGAAAGGAAAACTCCGCTCCAAGTTCATTCTCCTAGAGGCAACATTCCACATACCTTTCGGAAAGTTCGAGATAAGATTACAGCAAGTGACTTGCCAGAAGTCTACACGAAAACAAACAAGAAAGAAGCCTCAGAATGGAAATCACCATATTTGCCAACAATTCCAGCTTTTTTGGTGCGTTTCGTCTGCCATGCAACCAGACAGGCCCAACAGTAGTCAGCTCTCTGACTCAGCATCAACAGCTTGACAACTGCATACTAGGTATGTGATTGCATTTGAAACCCTCGACGAACTAGTCTCGGTTTTCACAGTGTTCAACTATATCAAAAAACTTGAACAGCCGAGAAAGGGACAAATACCATCATCGAAAGAAAGAAGGAATGAGGAAATAAGACGGGGAAAAAGGAAAGGATAAAAGAACAAGAAAATAGGAGAGTTGAGAAGGCAAGAAGACAGAAAAACGTACCATAGCTGCTGCGACGGAGACGATGGCTGAATCGCAGGAACGTCACAAGACACCGCAACGAATCAAGTGCCCGAACAAAGAGAGAGAGAAAATCGTGGATGCAGTGTTTCATCAGAGAGGAAGGAAGCGCCTGCTCTGCCGAGCCTCTTCCAAACCTAGAACACTAGGAGGCAGGACGTCACGAATCGAGTGCCCGAGCAAAGAGAGAGAGAGAGAAAACCGTGGCTGCAGTGTTTCCTGGGAGAGGAAGGAGATGCTGCTCTGCCGAGCCTCTTCCAAACCTAGATCCCTAGGAGGCAGGACGTCACGAATCAAGTGCCCGAGCAAAGAGAGAGAGAAAAGAAAACCGTGGCTGCAGTGGTTCCCCTAGAGAGGAAGGAGGTGGCCGCTCTGCCGAGCCTCTTACAAACCTAGAACCCTAGGAGGCAGGACGTTATAAACCCCCTTTAAAGTGAGTCCTAAAGCATGTCTGTCTCCTACTCGATGATGCAATTTCTAGTCCCTAGTATTATTGTACATCATGAAACAGATAGGGAATAACCAGGCCATTTTTACCACTAATTTGACTCTTGCTAGATTGGTCGTCTCAAAAGCCGCCATCTCAAAAGATTCCATTAGAGCAATGCACTTGATCCTTTCTACATCATCTTTATGATCACCAACAAGTAAACGATCATCTACATACAACAAAATGATCAACATGTTTCCATCAAGATCTATCTTGAAATACATGAACTTGTCATCAAATTCACTATGATGAGTAAGACCAAGGCTTTTGAAAATTTTGTCAATTTTTTTGGTACCAGCAAGCAGGCTCTTGATGCTTGTTCAAACCCATATATTGCCTTCTTGAGCTTATAGAATAGATGCTCCTTTCTGGCCACCCACGAATGCACCATGAAAGATGAATGGTAAGTGATTAAAAAATAACTTTTATTGGGTTCCAGTTCCCTTGCTAACCATGGTGATTACCTCAATTCCTTTTTTTCTCTACCTACCTATTAACAATCAACTCCTCACACAGCATTTTCTCATTGATCCGCACCAATTAGGAAGTCAAAGACTTGAGCTCTCTAAGGTAGAGATCTACACTAGTTTCTTCCAACATCTATAAAGAATCAAGTTTGTTCTTAAGCTAAATTATTCCAAACATGTTTTTAGGTTCATACATGTTGCATAGGAAAGACTAGCATAACTTTTGGTCTTCCATGTCAAGAATACATAGAACAACATTGTCTTTCACGGGCATGATGAGTATGGCTAGCACCTTACTCTTCTTTTGTTGAGATTCAAAAGTGTTGTTAGGGATTCTAGTTGTAGCCACTAAAGGTCCAATTGGCACACTACCACTCGTTGCAACTACTACACCATTGCTAGCAATTGTCAAAGGTCATGTTGTTGCTACCACTGGTGGTGCTCCACCCCCCTTTGATGTAGATGCAGCACTACCAACAATTGTTGAAAGTCATGTTATTGTTATTGCATGTAGCAATCCAACCCCACTTGATGCAAATGTTGTTGTTGAAACTCCATTGGGGCTTTTTGCACTATTATCATCATTGTTAGCTACCAAGTCCCAAAGTCTTTCAATCCTAATAACATGCTTAATGCAAAAATTCCATAGAGTGTAGTTTAAACTACCTTCAAGCTTTGTAGCTTCATAAATGATTGATGTCCTCTCTTAATGCATGGTTGAGTAAGTTGCACTACTCACAATGCAAGTGACAATCTAGTGTCTAGATACCTGAGAGCTTGAGTCATGAATCTAGAGAACAAAGGAATGCTATGATACTATGTTAAACTACGATAATATTGGCAGTGAAAAAAACTGAGCAACTGTGGACATTTCTTCAGAAGACTCTTCTTCCATGATCTTTGTGTTGATATATTTGTTCAACCGTTTTCAATTGAAGAGTGCACAAAAAACAGAGTTTCGCAATTTATCGTAACACTCCATTTGTTGTGGCAATGAATTTCAGAAGTGGTGAGCAGTACGATTGAGATACCATTTGATCCAAAACAAAGAAAATAATTGCATCCTTTTGGGTGCCAGCCAACAACACTGCTTTCTTGTTGAATGATCATCAGGCATACTGCTTCCTCATTGAATGATCATCAGGCAGTTTTTACTGGAAGACACTGTTGAATGTAGTCACACAGATGGCCTCATCAAGGGTTTCAAAAGTACCTAGTATGTGAGTCAGAGAGCTGACTACTGTTGGGCCTGTCTGGTTGCATGGCAGACGAAACGCACCAAAAAAGCTGGAATTGTTGGCAAATATGGTGATTTCCATTCTAAGGCTTCTTTCTTGTTTGTTTTAATGTAGCCTTCTGGCAAGTCACTTGCTGTAATCTTATCTCAAACTTTTCGAAAGGTATGTGGAATGTTGCCTCTAGGAGAATGAACTTGGAGCGGAGTTTTCCTTTCTCATGATGAGCAAACTTCTGTGGATCAGGCACGAGGTATGGTGCCAGTTTGAGGAAACAGATTAAGAAGATGGAGGTCAGTCAGCACTCGAAGTACTTCTGCGAGTTTTGTGGAAAGGTAATTCCTAACCTGCAGTCCAAAAATGTCTTGATCTGGCAGCATAGTCAAACTATTTCATTCAGAATGTTTTAGTTTCTTGGTTCTACTTGCCTCCTGTTTCATGGACATAATATAGACTTTTAGGCACATGTTGATGATCCTTCTAATCGGAAAACTGGTGAATGTATGAGAAGGGCTGGTTAGAGAATTTTGCAGCTAGTGGGGCAGAGGTTAGGTGGCCTTAGTGCCAGGGTTCCAAAGTTGCTGTTCTCTCTCTAATATTGGAACTGGGAATTCTCTTGCATGTCTGCAGTTTGGTGTGAAAAGGCTATCTGGAACTGCAAAGACTGTGGAAGGTCAAGGCTGGTGGTGCCTACACCCTCAAGTAAGTTCATTTGTTTGATTTGTTTGATGTTTTTTGCAATCTAAACAGGACTTTGCTTTAATTTTCCAGAGATTTATAATGGATGTATGGAAGCATAGACCCATATGACCTATCTCTTCCCCATGCATTTGGACTTGGCAGTTCAGTGGCTTTGTCCAATTGCTTTCAAAGTATACCACACAATACCAAGGGCAAATGCAGATCTTAGAGTGTCAGTTTTTCTGACGAGCTATCCTATTCACACTTCAAGCGGTTTCAAAAAGCACCTATTGATTGGACAATTTTGTATCTTGTGCAGCACGGCAAGTGCTGTTACTGTGCGAAGTACAATCCACTGGCTGAGGGAGCAGACTGAAAGTTAGAATTTTAGTTCAGGAGGACCTCATAACTACTAATGTGACTTTAGTTGTGCTGGAATTTGAGATTCTTCAGCGTTTATGCCTCCGTCTTGTTAGTTTATACAGGCTTCCCTGATTTGTGAGCATTCTTCTGCAGTTTTCAGTTTGCATGCTGCAAATCCTCAGATTTGCTGCAACAATGACAAAGTGCATCAAAACAAGTGGTATTCTATGATCCTCAGCTGAGCAATTCAAATATGTTTTTGACAATCCTTGGACTCCACTACCTCATTTAACAACCACCCAAGTATGGCATAGTTTCCACATCGGAAATTTATAACCTGATTTTTGTCTTTTCTGTCATGAAACTTGGGTCTGGTCAACTGTAGCTTTACTGCCTGTACAACAAACTCAGAAAGCCCAAAACCCAGATCTAAAATATTCATATTACATCAACCTGACAAATTTATGATCACCAAATTGGAGCACAAAATAAATGCCATTTCTTTACAATCAACACATGATAATATCAAGATGTTGGTGGTTCATAGGCAGCTGGCTAAGTATATAGTTATCTGATGTGCTGCCAGTAGACCAAACAATAATGTAAGTCATATCCAAGAAGAAGAAGATCATCACAACACAAAACACATTCACAGAGCACACATGCAGTAAAGAATGCTCAGTTCCAAGCAACCCATATAGTGTCAACTTGCTGGCTCAATCTTGGGAACGATTGTAGAAGGACCACCTCCAGCAAATGCCAATCCTAAAATGTCATCAACAGACACATCAGGATCAAGGCTAGGAAACCGCTCCAACTGCTGCAGCCCTTCTCCACATGGTTCATTATGAAGCCCCTGCATTACATCCTGTAGAAACGTATCCAAAGGCTCCATCTTACTACTGTCATCCACTGGGACATTTAGATGGAGTCTTTCATCCTGTATTTCTTCCACCTTCACGGTTCCCCCCTCAGAGGGAACTCTAGCCAAGCTGTGTGTATCATTTGGCAGACGAACTCCAGTCGGCACAAAAGGAGCCTCTGAACAACCATTCTTTTTTCCTCTGATAACCTGCACATGGGACATTTAAGGGTCTATTTAGACTAGGCAGTTGAGAGACTCTAGTCAAGAGCTGTATGCTACAACATCTGCAACACCTGTCTGTTTTACAGCAGATAATTTAGCTGATCAGAGAAAGCTCTTTTGTATAGCCGTAAGTCTATGTGAGGCACTTTTGGACACCGAAATCAACATGAGATCAACTTTAGAGATTGATAATTGCAGACTAGCACTTGCAAACCTATTGACTTGTGGCAGACACATAAAGAGCTTGTTCACGTTACATTAAGCATCATCAGAGAAAGTCAAAATCAGAGGGCAGCAACTTAACTACCTTTTAACCATCCAATGCAAATAATCTGCAGAGCTACACAAAGAGCCTAAACTAAACTTTCACAACAATGGAAGCAAGGAGCTGCTTACAAATTTTTCTTGTAGATGCCTGTAAATGATTAACAAATCTCCTTCTTCCAGACCATGGGCTTTCACAAACTCTCCTGTAAATCAATACACATCATGTGCTTGATAAGAAGCTAGAATAGAAAAAGCTGTGGAAACAACCAACAAACTCTCCCCACTATGTGTTTTTAAGAGTCCCACAAGCTTCACTCAGAAAGACATTATCCATACATGGTAGACTCAGCACAAAGGCTGCAACAACTGAATCAACAGATATACTCTGGCAAAAATTTAACCCATGGAAGTTTCAAACTTGTACATGGAGAACTCAGCCATGATTGAATAGCACAGTGTAGAAAATAGAAAATTCACACTTACCAGTATTCTCCAACAAGTACATACGGCTCCTGTTATTTGGCCAGTATCTGCAACAGATCACATTGGTATTATACATGTGTCAACTGGATTCATAATCCAAGGGATTGAGCATTCAACACAGGGATGTCAAGATGCTGTTCAAATGCCAGAGTCTTGAACATTCAAGATCTTCCCATAAGCTGATCCAAATGGCATCACACCACAGTCCCAGCCCAAAATACTATTGGGATCGATATGAGACAAACAAGAACCCTACCACAGCATGGAGTAGACCACTTTCCCATTTGAGCAACATATACACAACTTGTGTGCATATATGACTGGTATTTGAGCAACATGTCTATAGACATAATTATTACAGGAAACATATACATACTCCAAGTCCAGTCCCCTACCTGTATCTGAATGTCCATGTCATGCCAGTATCAAAGTCCTCCATGGAAACTAACAACCCTTCTTTCAGCGTGAGACATGGTAAATGGGCTTCAGACTCCTTCTATACCACAAAAACAAGCTGCCAAAATGAGAACAAAATCTATGAGATTGCAGAGAGAACTCCAATAACATGTTGAAAGGTAACACTGACAAAGAATGAGAAACCATATACGCAAATACTAAACCATCACAACAGATAGACTGCTGCAAAAAAAAGAAGCCTCTAACCTTGGGTAAGATGATGCGTCCTAGATTTCCAACATCACTGGGTCGTAAATCTTTTTGCAACAAAAGAAGCAGAGAATCTGTCTTCCACACCTGCCCACACAGATAACACCCACACTTGATTACAGACTGTTGGGATCATCTACAGTCCCATACGGCATCTTGGTCCCTTAGCCTAAAAAAGTATGTTTGCTATTGAAGTTTACAAAGCTTTCCACCACAAGAACACCTAGGGTTGTCATCACTGGGTCATCTTAGAAATAGTGAATTAGTTCTGATACGTGTCACTTTGGATCAGAGCGACAGTCAAAAAGCTACAGTTTTGACCAACAGGGGGATCAGGTGGAATTCTATCCCTGTTACACACATGCAATAGAACTCGATACACAACAGATCCTGCATTCCTTCTTTCGTGGACCATGACGCAACAGCATGGGAATGGTTAGATAGCCTGGAGGTTGTTACCATCTCTAGTAAAACTGGGCACGGAACTGGATGATGGTACTTCTTGCATGTGTAGGATGCAATTCAGTCAAATGCAGTCCTTGGTGTGACCCCTCCGGCACCTTATTCACGCCATATCTTAGCCACATTCATGATAGCAAGGGTGTACCTGGCCTTTATTTCTAACAGGCGCCCTGGGCTGAATTGGAGAGTTGCCCTGATGTCTGTCACTAATCCCTCCTGCACCTGGTAAGCCCGTCCATGAACCACAACCCAAGGAAGACATAGAACCCTGACTCACACTGCGTGAAACCACCAATGATTGACGCTGTTGTGCAATTCGATTCTTGCGTGCTGCACGCTTGCTGGCAGCTGGAGACAAATTGGAAACGTCATCTGCATAGCGTTCAAATCCTGAGCCTGCTGTCTGCAAAGAAGCAACTGGTTGATGCACAATCATGTCACGGATCATCAACCTATCATTCGGTGGATTGATCAAATTCATCACAGAATTACAGATGGTGGGGGAATATGTTGTTATTTCCCCTGCTGCACAACTGACAGTCTCCCTCGGACTGAATCCAGAATCAATGGCTGCAGCTGCAAACAGTGTACCTCCATACATCCTGCAAACCTTGGAATCACGATGAAAATGGACAGCTTGTGGAGAATGCTGAAGAGGAGGCTCAAATGGAGACAGTGGCCTCTTCAAACCACTGCTGTTGTTAGCTTCCAATCCATTCGTGACTTGTGTATCCAAGGATACAGGAGGAGTAGTATTATGCCCATGTGCGCTCACATTGTAATCTGGGACAAAAGCTGAAGATGATGATGCTTGAAGAAGAGCTGGTGCTTGCAGTTCGCCAAGGCTCGCAATGCACTGAGACATTGACAATTCTGAGTTACTCTTCTCCCTGACCCACAACTTGATGTAGGCAATCAATCCCTTCATACCCTTTTGTCCACCCCCGAGCCTTTCAACAGCCTGATTCAGCAAGGCTTCATTCACTGTGGTCTTTTTGAACATGGCTCGCACCTCTCCATCCTGAAGGAAGGAAAGATCGTCCAGACTAAGATCAGTAACAGGGACAACATCGTATTGATCTGCAGACCCTCGTGAGTTGCTGGATGACGAAGTCGCAGAGTAGGATGCAGCCGATCCAAGGTGCAAACTCAGGTCCCCACTTCCAAGATCAATCAGGCCTGGTTGATGACACATCTGGAGAGATGATGATGATGAACTAGGTATTATGCCTTGAAAACAAACTTGAGATTCTTCGTTTCCTCTTCCCCCAGCCATTGAGTTCTCTTTTTTTCCCTTCAAATCTTCAAGTGCAACTGCCAGATCTGCCCACTCTGACCCTGCCAATACATGCTCTCTTGGCAACTCCACCTGCCCTCAACACTCCACGGCCTTCCTTCTTCTTCTATTGTTGTTATTCCTCTCCTTCTCTGAACCTGCTAACGATTGAGACCAAGTTCTCATCATTCTGAAGACTTTCCTGGAAACCTCTCAAAACCCAAAGACACATACATACGTACATACATAGCTTCCAAAAGTAAAGAAAACATCACTGTCCTCAACCCCAATGTTCTACATTTTTTTTGCGTATGTGTGCAGCAAAAGCAGAGAGTTGGGTAGCCTCCAAACCCTATCATCAATCAAACTAACTAACTACAAGAGCTGCTGGACTCTAAAACAGATGTCAACACCACCTGCCAGATTCTTGGAAACACATCTTCAAGAGACCTAAATCTCTAAGAACAAGGTAAAAAAACAAAGTCGCATGATCTCTCCCTCTTCAAGCTCTGAAAAATTGCAACAGGCGAAGAATCCACCCAAAAACAAAAAATCAAAAACAAAACACCCACTCACGAATTGAATGAAATCCGCGATGACGATGAGACTACAACTTGTGATCGATCACAACTGCATATCACCGAAGTCGGAGGAAGAAACTCTAGTCGGAAGCCCCCTTTTTATTTGGGTTTTTCTCCAGGATATGGCTTGCTATCACAGCACACAACAAAAAGGGATATAGATCTCCACACCCAAAAAGAAAAACTCCAAAACCATCACCATCTCAAAACCAAATCACACAAACTCAACTTCCTCTTCACAACATCCACACCCACCATCTCTGAGAGAAAAATGCTGTTTGAAGCTAGACACCAAATCCCCAATCCTTAATACCACCATCAGCACCTTCTTCTTCTTCTTTTTTCTACAATCTCTTCTTACAACAAGAGAGAAAACTTCAATTTCAATGAACCAAAAGACCAAAACCAAAACAAAAACAAATGATTTCAAGAGTCTACTACAACAAGAAAGCAAGCAAGAGAGCAAGGAAAGAGTTGTAAGAGAGAAAGTAGGTAAATAAGTCAAGTAAGTAGCAGCAGAAGAGGAAGAAGAAGAAGAAGAAGAAGCTCACAATCTCAGCTTGGTGATGAAAGACCAGCGACACCAGCTGGTCCAGAAGAATCCCATTCGCAAAAGATGTAATCACAAGATTGGTGGCAGGACACACAAAGCAACACAACAACATAAAGACTCCAACAAAGTGTACTGTGTAATTTGTTAAGAAATGAGATAACATTTACAAAGTGTACAGTGTGACTGTGTATTTGTTATGAAACGAGATAACATTTACAAAGTATACAGTGTGACTGTGTACTTTTGTTAACAAATGAGATAACATTTACAAAGTGTACAGTGTGACTGTGTATTTGTTATGGAACGAGATAACATTTACAAAGTGTACAGTGTGACTGTGTACTTTTGTTAACAAATGAGATAACATTTACAAAGTGTACAGTGTGACTGTGTACTTTTGTTAACAAATGAGATAACATTTACAAAGTGTACAGTGTGACTGTGTATTTGTTATGAAACGAGAAAACATTTACAAAGTGTACAGTGTGACTGTGTACTTTTGTTAACAAATGAGATAACATTTACAAAGTGTACAGTGTGACTGTACTTTTGTTATGAAATGAGATAACATTTACAAAGTGTGCAGTTTGACTGACCTCTTTAAGTGTTCTTCTTTAAAAGGAGATTATTTTGAGTGGCACAATTATGTGTTCAGGTGAGGATCCAAAATTGGGCTGTAGGCTCCCACAATACCATGTGATGTGGGAGCCAAGTTTGTGTGGGTCCCCTCCCCCTTCTCCCTCCTCCTCCCAAATTCCCAAAACCCACCCTTCTCAAGTTCCTTAATTGTTAACCAGCCTTTTTTTTCTTTTCTTTTCTTTTCTTTTCTTTTTGGGGAAATGTTTTTGTCGAAAAGAAAAATTAAAAAACTAAAAAATTTGAAAATGATTTTTATTTTTATTTTGAGAGTTTCAATGGCAAGAAATGACCCCCAAAAAAAGAGTTTGAATTGCCAGATTTTTACATTTGATTTTTTTTTAGTGAGTAGCTAGAAACATAGAAAGATGATTAAAATTTTTGGGTCGTTCTAATGACGAGAATTCATCAAAGCTTGTTTAAGTAGAGTAATTTTAGATTCCATAAATGATCCTTTTTGGATGATAGTTTAATTAATTCCAATGTAAAAAGGAATAAGAAAATGTTTTTTCAATCTTTGTTTTCTTCATAGAGGTTTTATTTTCTTTTTCTTTTTCAACATCATAGTCATGGGCAAATTTTTAATATCTTTTGTACCAATTTGCATCTCATTTTTTTTTATTGAGTTTGAATTCAATTCAAGTTGCATGTAATGCAATTCAATATCTTCATTCAAATAGAACTTAATTTTCACAAAATGAGTTGGTTTTTTCCATCAATTGATGGTCGTTGGTAGCAGTGCAAAGTTTTTCAAAACATTTGATTTATAATTAGATTTGATTAAATCTTCCTAGGTATGATGATTCATGTTCTTAAGGATGATTGTCATGTTGATTGCATAAAAAATTATTTGAAAAAACATTGATCATTACCTTGTTTAATTATTTGAAATTTTTTGACACAACCATGATTCATTTGAGAAGGAGAGGAGGCACCTTATGCATTGACATATAAATTTTATCTAGGCCATTTGAAGGTCACTCAAGACATGAGTTCTTGGAACCACCCCTTTCAAATTCCTTGCCCAACATTAAGATATGGTAAAATTTTAAGCAATTGTGATTCATTTGAGAAAGAGAAGTGGCATCTCATGTGTTTAAGCAAAAAAGTTACTAAGGATGAAACATGGTGCCACCTTCCACATGCATTGCAAAAAGAAAACCCCCAATTTTTTATTATTTCATAAAACATTTGAAAATAATTATGTATTTGGAAAGCTCCTTATATCCATGAATAAGCCTCCTAAAAATATATCTTACAACTATTTTTAAATCTAATAAATTTATGGAATAATCTTATAGGCAAGCATAATTTCCCTAGTGCACTTCAATAGGTGTAAGAAGTAAGAACAATCCCCCTACTATGTTTCATGATGTGTGTATGTTTAAGTTTGTGATAACATTCACCTTGTGTTTTACAAACACATGGATTAAGGCATTTTCAAAATGTAGGGCTAAACTTGATTATCACCTTGTCTTTGGCTCCTTATTTTGGGAATGATCCCACTCTAGGGTTTTACCTTACATGTAATATAATATTTTATTGCCATTTTAAAAAGTTAATGCTAAAAATTTCTATAAGGTTTGGTTGCACCACAAAATTAAAATTTCTTACACTTTTTATATGAGGTCATTAATGTATTATATTCTTAGTTGCACATTGAAATGATTATCTTTAAAATGAATAAAAAAATCAATTTAACAATCTTTCATATTATTTTTTGAGTTTTTTGAAATGAATCTAAATAGACACTCTGGCATTCCCTCAAAAAGGTTAATAATTTTTACATTATAATAAACCTACTATTGTATTACATTAGCCACATTTCAAATACCCGTGGGTTTTTTCAAATAATTTCAAATAATTAATTAATTTTGAGGATTCCATTTTGACAAATGATATATTTTCAAATGTCCATCAAATTTTTTTGTTTTCTTTATAAAAAATTAAAAATTCCTCTAGAAAATTTCAACAAATAATAAAATTAATGTTGAATTGACCCAAGTATTACAATAAACGTTTGCTTTCAAAAAAAATTTAAAAGGCTTACAAAATAAGGGAAAAAAAGGGTTCAAAAGTTTGAAGGCTCTTTGCTTTTTACATAAAAATTGACAATTCAAACCACAAGTGGTGGAAAAACAAGATACAAAACAATGTGGCAAAAATTTGTGATTTATTTCTACTAAAATGATGACCCTTTCTCTTTACAAAAGGAATTTCAACCTTTTTTTGTGTAACTTTAAATCTTTAACCCTTAAAATCAATGTGATTTTCCCTACCATTGGCCAAGCTTCACACCTTACAAAACTTTTGTTCCTCTCATCTTGCATTTATATCATCAATTAAGCTTAATGGTTGGATCTTATGTAATTGTCCAATTCAAAATGAAGTGGTTTGAAAAAAAATAAAATCATATCACATTAGGTTGCTTTCATGATGAACCAATTTCCAAAGTGAATGCATCCATCTTTTTGCTAGCTAAAATAATTTGGTTTTGTGGGTTTTACTCTTGAAGAATGTAAGTGTGTTATTGTCTTCTTCTCTCTTCATTATCTTAAAATGGAAAATGTGCGCACATCTCTTGACCCCATCATTGTGCCATTTTTGGTTTTTGACATCGCTTTCCACAATCTATTTCCTTTGTAATCAATTTTTACAAGCTTTTCTTTTCACCTTCAAATTATGATATCCTTTGAATATCTTTAACTAATTTTTGTCACATTTTGCATAATGTCTTACTAGGTGAAACATACTTCAAAGGATTATTTGGACTATTATAATTGTAATTTTTTTGGATAATAGATGAACTTAAAATGTAAAGTCATATTCAACATTAAAATTATCAATTTTTTAATTATCCATGTTGTAATAGACATTAGTGAAAATCATATTTGAAAATATGAATGATTTTTTTTTAATGAACTCATAATGAACTTTTGAATTGATAACATTACATTTGTTACATAGATAGAGTGAAAAATGTGAACTAAAAAAATGTTTCATAGTGATGTCAAAATTAAAAATTAAACATCATCCAATTAATAGTTTAAAAGAAAAATGCATTGAAACTTTTTTTTTAGGTAAGATTTTTTTTAATGCCATTATTTTCATCATTTTAAATCATGTAGTTCATTTCACATTGAAATATTAAATTTTTCACATAGATTTTTGGACCAATCACATGTCTAATGACATTTGAATGGTGGTCTACCAATATTTTTGATAAGAAAACATAGGAGGTAACTATAAAATTTATATTTTGATAATTATTATAATAGCAAGAATTTTAGTTAATGTAAGATGTGGGCACCTCAATATGTCAAAAATGAATCATTTAAACATGTTTTTACCTTGCTAACAAGCATAATGATCAAGGTAGGGTTTAGGATGAAGCCTCTTGCTTGTACAAGCCCACCCTATGCAATAACATTTCAAAACCTCACACCCAAAGTTATTACGAATTACAATATGAAATTGCAAAACTCAACATGACCAATGTTATAAGAATGGAAACATCAAAATAATAACATTCATAACCACATCACTAATAATTATGAATTCAATCACCGTCACACCATGCCCAATGTTGTGTATTATATTTCATCCAACTATAACAAAGGTTAATGTGTCAACTAGTCATTGAAAAACTTTTTACACCTTCAAATTTACTAATAATTCAATTTGCAAAATAAATCACGAATGTGATTTAAATTAAAACAAAGCTTGGGATTCATTATTCATCATATATTATAACCTCAAAGGAAGAACTACTTGCTTACATAATACAATTTGTAGTTTTTCACAAATCTTTTGTTGAAATAGATGAATTTTGATAACAACTTCAAATGACTTTATTACCTTTTTTATTGCATTATAGTTCCTCAAATTGTGCATTCAACTTACCATTATCTCAAAACAAAGGACCCTATGGTTTTTATAATTCTATTTACATATGTGCTTAAACTACTTTGTTATGTTTATATTGGAAACATGATTTTTGTAACTACATTTAAAAAAGACTACTTTTTGTTTATTTTACCATGCTTACAACTTTACATTGTTGAATTTGTATACATTTGGAAGAAATCATAAAATTCCAAAGTTTTGGGAATCATAATTTCAAAATTTTCAATTTTAAGATTTTCACATCTGCACCATTTCAACATAGTTGAACTACATAATATTATAAGAAAGATGGTGATGCCTTTTCCTAAATATGGGCCGTGGTGAGTTTTGTGAGCCCATGTAAACATGTGACTAGTCTATGAATCAAAATTGGTTCCAAATTCATTAATTGTTCTCTTATTTGGTTGATGAAGTTTGATATGATTGAACATTCAATTTGAAAAATTAATTCATTTTAATATCATTATGATTTTCCAAACCCTTTTTTGATCTTCTTGTTAGGAGCTAAGGAACATGCTTAAGTTTCTATCTTTTGTTATTAAATCAAGATTAGGGAGGTTTTTTACCACCTACATCATTTTGACAAATTTAAGGGTATTTCATAAAATCTACTAAATTTACAACAATTAAACACAATGAACATATATTCTTTGTATTGTTTTCACATCACATAACTGATACTTGCAAAGTTGCTAGAATCAAAATAATAATAACAATGACGATGATTTTTTAATAAAAAAACTCATTTTTATTTGTCACAACGACCAGAGGGCACCGACACAAAACTCTTACATTAAGAAGCTATATACCTCCATAATTGACAATCTTTTATAATTCATTTTCATAACAAAAAAAAAGGGGGGTGAGGAGCTAGGCTAGGGGGTTCAATTTACAACAATCTAGAAAGGGAGTGCAACTCACTTAACATTTATAGGGGGTGGACCCACTACTATGATGGTGTGACCTATTAAAGACTATACTTACTAAACTCACTTTAACTTGTTTTTGAAAAGCTCATTCCAATTTCCATCTGTTCACAACTTCAGGAGGAGTCAGTCCAGTTGGGCTTCTTTGTCTTTAAGATTGCTTTGAATTGTCAGAACAATTGTACTAGAATGAATTATGAGCTTTTACTTCTCTCTCTCTCTCTTTCTCTACCCAATGAAGTTTGAACCCTAATTTACCTAGGGTATCAAACCATGCACCTTAAAAGGACATATACCATCCACCCCCATTGTGATGGAAGTTATGAATTAGGGTACCCCTTATTTGGATTGGGGACAAGTTGCTTTTTACCAAGGCACTATAATATCTTTACTCTCTATTATTATTATTATCTAGTACAATTAGGTATCCTTTTTCCTAATGACATTTGCTTATTTTCCATCCATAGCAATACCAAATATGGATGAGAGGGGATATGCAATTGTGAAAATGTAGTCATGGTAGCCCATGAAACAAGGCATCAAACCCATTAACTTTTTACCCATTTGAAATGGCTTGTTTCTTTGAGAGAGAGAGAGAGAGAGAGAGAGAATGCACTTTTTT
>Ga0209611_10002125_pt1 | contig 34717 bp, 21 predicted proteins | sample S1TSphgellanicum_3_FD_187693 | JGI IMG/M metagenome (GOLD analysis project Ga0209611, IMG submission 187693) | Host-associated microbial communities from peat moss isolated from Minnesota, USA - S1T2_Fc - Sphagnum magellanicum MG (SPAdes) (version 2) | ecosystem: Host-associated > Plants > Peat...
CCCGCAAGGCAGCAGCTCCTCCCCAGCAACCGGTTTGATATAGCATCACGCGTCGTACCTTGGGTGAGAGTCCTACCGACTTCGCAACAATCAGATCGACTCCAGGCATGTTCACCACGCTTGTAGTAACCATGACAATGTGGGTGATGTCCGAGACCGACCGACCCCATTTCTTTATGGCGTTCAGAGCCGCCTCTTTGGCAAGTTTAGGAACCCACTCCATCACGACTCGATGGCGATCATTCAGAGATGGATCCATATAGGAGACCAAGGAGGGTACCTCCTCTAGAAGGTCCCTCCGCACCACCATGTAGCGTTTCTCGATCTGCAACTTCTCACAGATCTTCTTAAATTTCGCCTTCAGCTCCGTCTTATGATTACACTGAGTAATATCGAAGTAGTAATCAGGGTAGCTACTTTGCTCATGCACGAACGGCGGCAATGCTGTACCGATGGCCAACAACGTTGCTAAATTACCAACTGATGCGCCACCCTGCTGCTCCTGCACTCGACTAATGGACTTAGTACTCCCATTCTGATCAAGTTCTCTACCTTCACCATTATAAAAACCATGATCACTAGCTGGAGGCATGGTAATCTTTGACAGCCAACCTCGATCCAACGACGACCAATAAAAAGTCTCGAATGGCTCAGCTTATTAGCTCCGATGCAGCACTAGGATCAGCTGCAATGGATGGAAATTATCTCTAATGAACGAAACTGCAAAGTCCAAGAGAGCTACAAAGCAAAGATGAAAGATCATACAAAGTTGCAGCAGCAGCTCTGCTGCAATTGTCGCATCAGAAAATGAGAGTTTTGGATTTCCTGAGTGCAATGGTCTCGAGAGATCGCTCGATCTTCAGTTTCATCACTTCCCTTCTTGGTGCTCTTCTTCTTCCAGAGCGCTCAATTTATAGAGTGGTGTGGACAATCACCCTGTATGTGGGCCATAGTTTGATCCTCTGTTTTTTGATTTGCTACCTTGAGTTTAGCCGGAAAGTGTGCGAAATTGGGCACATGTTTAATGACTTGTGCGTCACCCTGCTTGTGGGCCGTCGTTTGAGACTCAAAATCTTAGTTTTCCAACCGCAGTTTTGAGTGTAGCTCGAAAGTGAGCGGACTTGTTCAATGTTATTTGTGCGGTCACCCTCTATTTGGGCTGTAGTTTCACCCTCTAATGTCTATTTTTGGTCTGCAATTTGAGTGTCGCTGATTTAAAGTGAGCGAAATTGGTCCGAATTGGCCACCGTGAACCAGCAGCCAACGTGGATGGATGGTGCACTGATAGGTTTTCTCTACTCTAGTAGAGAAAACCTATCAGTGCACCATCCATCCAGGCTAGTAGGAGATACTAGCCCCCACTGTCTCACACCGACCTACTCACCTATAAATTAAAAATGTGCTGTTCTCATCTCCACCCACCTACCCACCCACCCATCTATTTATCTACCTACCTTCCCTTCCACCTTCCTACCTACCAACACTTTAAGTAGGTTCCTACTAAACCTCACCTACATGACCACACCTACCTACCTAATCCCTAATTGCCACTACTATAGAACCCCAACGGTTGAAAATGATGAAGAAAGAATAAAATGAAGGTATTGCATGGAGCTTGATCTTGTTCACTCAAGCAAATAACTAAGGGTAAACTTAAATTATTTTCCACCACCTGTATAAGGGTATTGTAGATTAACATTGGTTTTAAACATGATGTTTTAATGTGTTTTGAAAATATTGCACAAACTTTTGAGAATTTAGACTATGCGAAACTCTTCAAGGAGGGTGTTGTAGGTTGTGCTCCAAGACTGTTTTGCAAATTTGATGGGGGTATTGCAAATCTAGCGCATATATGCAAATATGATGGGGGTATTGCAAATCTAGGGCATATGTGCAAATATGATGGGGGTATTGCAAATCTAGTGCACATGTGCAAATATGATGGGGGTATTGCAAATCTAGCGCATATGTTTAGGGAATATGGAACTTTAGTTCAATTTACGCACATTTAAGGAATGTTGTACTCAAGTTTATCAAGCAATTAGGCCTAGATTCAACAATTTGATTTGCTTATTTTAATGGTGTACTTAAGCAATGTGGATTAGATTTAGCAATATTATTTTTGAATAATTATTTATGTTATTTAACACTAGGGTTTTAAAATTTTGGATTATGGAAATACTGAACATTTATGACTTTTTGCACCTTTTAAGCCTAATTTAAACTAAACCTAATATGAACTTTGGGGGAAATTTGGCATTTTCACACATATGTCACAAAACACATTCAATTTTTTTCTTTCTTTCAAGGAGAGTGGAGAAAAGCTTGTGTTGATAAACCAACCAAACATGTAAAAGACACACCATGGCTTTCATTCATTTGTTCGTTGAACATTTAGTTAGGGTTATAAATTAGGTTTTAATTAATGATTATAATTTTGGGGCATTTATAATTGATTGTATAATTATTAGGGTGTTTTTCATTTAACATTGTAGATATTTAGGGTTCAGGGCTTAATGTCTGTTTGTTTAATGGTATCCATGTTGATTTATTTATGTTTAAAGTTTCATTTAATTTGTGTTTGAATATTTGGCTTCAATAGTGGTTATGTTTTTTTTTCTAAAGGTCATGTGTAGTTGGTTGTTTAGAATTATCACGGTTCATGGTATCTACCTTTAGAATTATTTAGGGTTTAGTTTTTTTTAGAATGATATCCATGTTGATTTATCCATGGACGTGTCTTCATTTAAGGCCAAAACCCCATTGAGCAAATCAATGGCATAGCCCTTTGACATTAATCATATGATATATCTATTAATAAACTCCTTTCATTTTTTTTCTTGTGTCTCTATTTAAGGTATTTTGTTCCCCCTTGGATATGGATTGTCATGGAAATGTCAATTTGCAAAAACATACCACATTCAAGCAAAAAAAGTCCGATGGTCAATGTATTATTATTGTTGCATGTGTGTATTGCACATTTTGATTGAAACCTTACGTATATTGAATTAATTATCCTTAGGAGGATAAGGAAGTTTTTCTATTGCATAAATCTAGATGGCCATAAGATAGCTTTGTGATTTTTTAAACCATTTGTAAACTATTGCTTGTTTATGTGTTATGGTAAAGTTCACTTGTAGGGTTTGAGGGTTGAGGGGTTAAGGTTTAATGACTTTGTTGATTATGGTTATTACGATTCATAAACATGTGAAGATATTTCATGGGTTTTCACAAGTTGGGGACTTTTATTATAGGGCTATTTATTTGGCAATTGAAAGCATGGGGCAGATTCCATTGTCCCAATCCATCAAGATCCAAAATTCGATAAAATCACCTTTTTCAAATGTGGACTTGGTGTGCAAAGATGGGTTTAGGCACGGAGGCCAAAATAAGGTGACAATTGAAACAACATACATCTCCCATGCTCATATTTTTGAGTTTTTGTAAGGTGAATAAGGGGATACACAAATTTCGGTCAAATGGAATATAGGAAAACATTTGCCCCCTGAACAAAATGTGAGAAATCTGACGATAAAAAATCACCTTGAACATACTTAGTATGGTTAGACAACCTATTAACCTTTTTCATTGGTCATTTTTTCAAACTAGGGTTAATCACTTTTGTGTCTTTTGATTTGATTCAATGAAAATTATGTTTATGTTTTGTAAGTATGAATGTGGTTAAAATCCAAAGGACCATTGCGAAGACCCCAACCACATGAGGTTAATCAAACGTGGTTGTTTGGCCCACTTTTCCATCAAGAGGCTTTATACATAGCCCAATGTGGAAATCACCTTTTACCATGGGACTCGCACTCAAACCAATGAAGATTTTGCTCATTTTACATGTGATTTGGGGTCCACATCAATGATGTCAATGTATGTTCCATGCATGTCCCACAAGTTGAAGGATGTTATATGGATCCAATTAGGGGTTAAAGTACATTGTGAAACAAATCTATGACAAGCACAAGGAAATTTGGTGGGCACATGTGAATGTGGGTGAATGGATTACTTGGGATGACTTCTTAATACTCCAAAATATCGCTTATTTAGACCAAAAGCACAAGAGGGGCACTTGGTGCTTGCGCAAAAACCCAACATTTTTAATTCAATCATGGTTTTGTGTTCATCATCATGATGTTTTTTATTTCCAAGATATAAATGAACTGAATGGGATTCAAGTCCCATTCACCATAGGGATCCAAATGTCTATGCAACTTGAAACCATGCTCCAATTCGGTCACAACATGGCATTTCTATGGATGCCACATTTGGCACCAATGATGTGAAATATCATGTATTCATTGATGGCATTCGATTTCCATTAGATAAGGGTGCTAGTCGCTTGGGTCATCACAAGTTGGCAAACATGTGAAAATTTGGTGGAGTGGTTGGGTGCCTTACAAACAAAGTTCCTTTCACATATGCCACATTGGAAACCATCATGTTTCATTATGAATGATGTTCAAGCATTAAGGTAGGTTGTACATTATCTTTTTTTTTGTTACATTGTCTTATGTTTTTGTACTGTGTTAAGATGGGGATTGCGTACCATATATCTTGTTCATGGTAAACACACTAATGTTGGGTGTACCATGGTAAAATTATGTGGATTCATGATCCTATCCTAATTTTTCTTTGTGCATAACATGTGTTATAAACATGGTTTTTGTATTCCGTGGAGGAAATCAAGGATCCAGAGGTGATGTGTGTAGCATTTGATGACCTTCGCACAATGATGTTCATGTCCATCAACCTGGATGAAACCATCAAATCTTCAAGGCACATGGGAGGGAGATGGTGGTGGAAAGTTTTGATAATTTACAACCTGGTATTGCTTGGACAAAATACTTTTGGGCCTATTATTGCCAACTCGATAAGTAATTTACTCCCTTCCAAGTATGGCATGTTTTAAACCTTTTTAGCTATGGATGCATTACAAGTTGCATGTTGACTTTTCACACATACACAAATTACATCATGGGTTGTAAGTATGTTGTGCATGTCCATGTAAAGCTTTTGGATGGTTGGGCTTCATCAGGTGTTGCATTCAAATCAAGACATGCAAGTTAGCATAAAGTCTTATCATGGGGTTGTAAATTGTTGGTTCTCTTTTAAAACCAAGGGTTTGAAAAGGCACCACATTGATTAGTTGGTGTGGAAGCTAACCACAATGGCACACCATTATATGCACCAAACTAAAATGAAAAGGCAAGGCTTCATTAAAAACAAGGTCATGGTGTGACTTGTGGTGGCAAATGTTGAGAAAGTTAGTTTGATTCCATACATTAATGTGTTCCCACCTACCTTTGAGGGGGATGATGGTGATGATTTGTGGTGAGTGCGAAGCCAACAACATTTTTGTGTTACTTACAAGATTCATGCCCCCTTCACCGAGTATGTAAATGGCACTTGTGAATGGGCATTGAGAGGAAATTTTTGCAACATCAGGTTATTATTATACTCACTTATACTGGCTTTACATCAAAGAATATCATTGAATATTGTGGCACCTATTTTGGGACTCATTGTGGTGGTTTGAAATCCATGTTCGTTGACCTGACATACTTATAATTGGATGATGGAGATTCAATGATGAAGATTACAACAAAGATTTGGTCGAAGAGGTTAGCATTGTTAACATTGGGGGGTTTACAACCATGGATGAGGACTGTTGTTAAGACAATGTTCATGTGCTTGAAGGTTCGTTTGCCTAGCCCATGGATCAAGCCCCTAATTTGCTTGCATGAACTAATGGCCAAAATCATTATTGAGCATGGAAAAGGTGCAAGCATTGAATTGTGTGACCATGCAACATCGCTTCTTCAAAGAGTTGCATTAAACATTTGAGCCATTCGTTTGGCTTGAGTAAACAAATCCATGCACCCAAAAATGGTATTTCATTGAATGGATGATGGCTTTAGGAACTTTTTCAACTGGATGAAAGATTGGCATGAAATAATGATGGAACATTTAGATATCAAATTAAAAAAATTTAAGGAGTAAAGAAAGGTTTTACATTTCTACCCATATTCAAATTTACTATATGTTAGATTCCATGTTCATTTATACCTAGCCCCTTACACCTTTGACCAACTCAAATTGAATTATCCACAATTTACATTGGAAAAAAAACCCCAATTCATGTGTTAAAGTAATATCCAATATTTAGGTAGCTAATACATGTTAATCACAATTATATGTGGCTAATATAGAAGTTTCAAAGTCCAAATAATGCACAAAACAATTATAGTTTTTTACTTGTAAATATCTAATGATACTGCAATAACTTGCACTAAGTGGTCCATAAATGCCTTGGGCTAAATCATTTTGGCCTATGCTATTAGAAGGCTATTATTCATAACCAAAACAATGAAAAGAACTTGCAATACCCCCCACTAGGTATCCCAAAACTGCTTTGGGATCCATCAAATATCTTTTGACATATTGAGGGGTATTGCATAACCATACCAAAACCTAGAAGGAAAACAATACCTTCACTAAAGTATTCTATAAAACACCATGGACTAAATCATTTTGGCCTATGCTATCAAAAGGGGTATTGTTCATGACTAGAAAGATGAAAAGAACTTGTAATAACCCCCCATTGGGTATGCCAAAACTATTTTATGGTCTGAAATAAAATAGTTTTTGATATTTTGAGGGGTATTGTGTAACCATACCAAAACCTAGAAGGAAAGCAATACCTTCACTAAGGTATTCTGTAAAACACCATGGGTTGAATCATTTTGGCCTACGCTATCAGAAAGGGTATTGTTCACAATTAGAAAGATGAAAAGAACTTGCAATACCCCCCATTGGGTATCCTATAACTACTTTGGGGTCAATCAAATATTTTTTTAACATTTCAAAAGGTATTGTATAACCCTACCAAAACTTAAAGGAAAGCAATATTGTCATTAAAATGTTTTGTAAAAAAAAATGAAGACCACCATTTTGGCATAGGCCCTCATAGGGGTATTGTTCATGTCCAAAAAACTTCAATTGTTTTATAGTACCCTAGTTAGGGTATTCTGTACATGTCATGGGATGCACCATTTTGGCATAGGCTATTATAGGGGTATTGTGTGTGTCTACAAAGATTGACTACACCTTCAATACTCTAATTCTTTAAATTGAAATGTTCATGGCATGACAACCTTTGGGGTATTGCATTATTATAATCTAAAGGGCATTACATTATCATTATGTTGGCATAATAATGGAGTTACCATGTAAGAGGGTTAATATATGTAAATGAAGCTATTGCAATATTGGCCACATTGATGGTATAAGGTTTGAACAATTTTTTGAAGTGTAATTGCAATACCCACTTCCTATTGTGATAATTTATTTAACCATGAAAAAAAAAAAAATTAACATATTTATTCCATGTTCAATATGTCATGCCATGTACATATTATATTAAGTAAATGTGGGTATTGCAAGATTGGGACCGTTGATGGTGTAAGATACTTGAAGTCTTGAAGTTTAAATGCAATGCCTACATCCTATTGTGATTATTCCATTGACCATGAAACATAAGAATATTTTTAAATACTTCATCCCCCTATCCTCTGTTTTTTGTGCAAAATTTTGCATTGTTGTGAAATTTGAAAATGACTTGCAACAAGCTCAAAGGGGGTTTTTTTAATTTTAAAAAAATCATCAAAAAAGTAGGGAAAAAGGTGCTCTTCATCATATTTAGAGTTGTGCTCCTAGCAATAGCTAAAAGTTAGCAAGATTCATAAAAAACTTTAGCTTCATGTTTACGTTGAGATAAAACCTAGTTAAATCCTCCTATGGATGGTTGCCAATGTGGTTACATCACAAAACTAAAAAAAAAACATTGATCTCATCACCCCCACCAATATATCATGAAATTCATGTTTTCAAAATTATTTGTTCACCTTACAATATGATTTAATATATATGAAATGAAGGTAATGCAAAATTGCTCACATTAATAGTAAAAGGGTTTAAGGTCTAAGGTTTTTAATTAATTCTTAACATTTTTTCAACGATGTACACTTTTTTTTTTTAACCTTTTAAAGTTGTAAACTCATTTCAAGAAACAAACATTAAAATTTTCTTATTTAATAAGATTTTGATGGTTGGTTTTTGAAAACAATTAGATCACATGATTTTCTACCTTTTTCAATGGTTCACATAATTTTTAAATGATATTTTTTGCACATATTAATCTTATATATGATTGAAGTTTTATTTTTATAATGTATAAATATTGATGTAAATATGGCTTAAATATTGATGTAAATATGGTGTTATTTATAACATATCAAGTAATACATTATATGTAATTAATAATATTATAGAATATTTTAAAATTCATTTTAATACATGTAATATCTTAATATTTATTTTAAATAAGAAAATAATTTTAATTTTAATATATAAAAACCCATTGTTATTTATAGTGTAATGTTTTATGATTTTTTTAATTTTCAAAGTGAATTAAAATTTTCCAAAAAATAAGGTATTAACATTGTATATTTTATTAATGCATGTAATTGAATATTAATTTTATGTAAATTTTAGTTTACATTGTATTAGATAATGACATATTTAATTTGTTAATGTGTGCAATTATATATTTTTTGCATTTCCAAAGATATAATATCTACATAATTATTTTAACTTAGTAAAAATTGGTAGAAATTTTAATTAAACATTAAATATAGTTGAAAGGCATTCCCAAACTCGTACATGACAAGAATTGTTTAATGTCCACTAATGCAAAATGGTTAATATATTTAAATGAAAGTATCGCAAGATTAACAACATTGTTAATGTTATAAAATGTATTGAACAAAGTTTAGAAATGTAATTACAATACCCTCATTGTGTTGTGATAATTTCATTTATTATGAAATAAATGAATTTTTTTAAGATACTTATTCCATGTTCAATATATCATGCCATGTACATATTATGACAAATAAATAAAGGTATTGCAAAATTGGTCACATTGATGGTATTGAACAAAATTTTGAAATGTAATTGCATTACCTTCATCTTATTGTGATAATTTGATTAATCATGAGACATAAGAATGAAGTTTTTTGATTTTGGGTTTTTGTTAATTCAATTAATATTTAATATTTGAATATATTATAATAAAAAAGGTTATACACATGTTAACTTGTCCAAAAAAAAATTGATATGACATTATATGGCATTATTTGATATCTTATAAATTAAATTTCAACTTACATTGAAATAATGTTCAATTACATGCATTAATAAAACATACAATGTTAATAACTTATTATATGGACCATTAAATAAAGTAGACATCATGTGTTGTATTTTTTTTCTAAATGGCCATTAAAATCTTATTAAATAATCAACTTTAAGTTTTTTTTTTCTTGAAATGGGTTTATAACTTTAAGAAGGGAAAAACATAAATATGTACATCATTGGAGAAATGTTAAAAATGAACTTGTAAATTTTTGGTTTCGAGAAAATCTGAATTATAACATTTTAAGTTATAAATTACACATCAAATTTTAAACCCTAAACCCCTCTACCATTAATGTGACCAATTTTGCATAAACTTCATGTTTTATATATACATATAATCATATTGTAAGGTGAAGCCATAATTTTGAAGACATGAATTTCATGATATATTGCGGGGGGATCAATTATTCCCTATGTTTCATGGTGAAAGAAAATATCTCAATATGATGCAGGTATTGCATTTAAACTCCATAATTTTGTTCAAGTAAAACTTTCTACCATCAATGTGACCAACTTTGTAATGCTTTCATTCATTTGAATCAATATGTATGGCATGATATAATGAGCATGGAATAAACATTTTTTTAAATATGTTTTTGTTTCATGGTTTACAATATTATCGCAAAATGATACATGTATTGTTTTCCTCCTAGGTTTTGTTAGGGGTATGTAATACCCCTCCAAGTTTTAAAAGATATGTTATGGAGCCCAAAGGATTTATGGGATACCTTGAGAGGGGTATTACATGAGAATTGAATAGTTTTGGGCATGAGTGTTGTCCCTTCAATAGCCTGAACCAAAATAATTCAGCCCATGGTGTTTACAAGTTTTTTAATAAGTTGTTTTCCTTATAGGTTTTTGTATTTCTATGCATTACCTTTCTATGTTTCAAAAGATATGTTTTAAAGCCCAAAGGATTTATAGAGGTGTATTGCATGTGAATTGAATAGTTCTAGTCATGAACAATACCCCTTCGATAACCCAAACCAAAATAATCATAATGAGAAAATTGCGTTTGTTGTAATTAGATTACAACTAAATAGATTAGTTACAATGGACATGATTTTCTCATAGTGAATTCAACCCATGGTGTTTACAAAATACCTTTATGAAGGCATTACTTTCCTTCTAAGTTTTTATATGGCTATGCATTGTGATACATATTGAGATTTCAAAATATATAGAACTTCATAAATGTATTCAAAATTTTTTTTTATGAAAATGTTTATTTAAATGTTTCCTATGAATTTTCAAAGTTCAATGGGTCCAAGAAAATCAAGGTGTGACATTTTTAGTGGTACCACCCAAGGATGGGTTTGCCCAACTACAAGGTCTTCATCACTCTACCTTGGCCTACACATTGAAGAGGATGGACCCCACACCCCATGCAATCATGCCAAGAAGCTAAAAAATGTGGCTAGAAGCTAACTTAACAAGTGCAGGCTTAGGAGCTTCAAGTGTCTTGCAAAGCAACCTTGAGCCTATCCCACTCTAAGTTTGCATGCCTCCTAACCCTTATAATTGCCTTTTGCTCATTGCGATGGAACCAGGCTAAAGGGTTGTTCAAGACTTGCACATTCATGGCCACATGATCTTAATGCCTTGGGCTTTCCTTCCAAATAGATGGGCATACCGGCTTGCCCGGCTCCATATTCACATTGTGTCACACTCATAAATGCCATACCAAGTTATACTTGAAAATGTAAATCACATTACACCCATGGACCTTACAAGTAAACTTTACACCATCCCTTGCCCAATATACACCTCTAGGGTAACCAGGGGAGGGGCAACCACATCTGAAACCAAAATACTAAAAACAAAAAACCTAATGTGGGAATTAATGTTTTAGATGAAAGTTAACCTAATTTTGGATGAAAGTATTGCACAAAAAGATTTTTAAAAAAGAGGAAGGATGAGAGTATTGCATAAAGAGATCGAAGATCAAAAAACAAAGGTGAGGGCATTACACAAATAGATAAAAGATTAAAGACACAAGATCATGAAAAGGTATTGCACAAAGATCAAAAACCCTTGACACAATATGAGGGTATTGCAAGAACCCAGTGTTCAAAATTACACAAAATGAAACTAATTTTTTTTTAAAAATACAATTTACAAAGCCCTAAGGTATTATCTAAAGACTTTGAGCAAAAAACATTCCCTGCTCACCTTCTCACATGGAAAAGGAAGGTGGAGCAAAGGTTTAAAGACCACAATTAATGAAGGTATTGCAATCAAAAATTTGACCAAAAAAACCCCACCCATCTTCTCCTTTTGAGAGGATGGGTGGAGCAATAAATTATTATAAATGAAGTTCAATATGTCACCTCCATCCATATGTGCATGAAGTTCAACATCTTCATTCACATTTTCTTGTTTCGACATTAGAGTAGGAACTACATTTTTTTGTTATTCTATCATCAAAATAGTTTTCTCCAAATCCACCTTTATGGCAAATGTTTCCCCAACATCAACATTCACTTGCACTTGCTCTTCAACAATCTCATTTGGAACCAATGTAACCACATCTTCAAAACTTATTTGTACTAGTTATCCCAACACCCCTACCTTCAAATCTCCTTCATTCATGACACTTCCCATGCCATCTATAGATTCAACTAAGGCTTGTTGATATGATGTACCATTTTTTGTTCTCTTTTGAATTTGCATTTAACAAAAACACAAAAAACATAAAAATAGAAATAAACATTTATAGCAAAAACAAAATAAAATAACACCAATAATGTAACTAACACCATTGTAATTATCACTAACGCAACTAACGTTAATGCAACATCAACATTAACACCAACAACTAACACCAACTTTAGCTCTAACAATAACATTAACACTAGCATAGCACCATCATCAACCCCAACATAACATTAGCACTAACGCAACACCAACATTAGCACTAGCATAACTAACACCAACACAACATTAACACTAACACCAACAACGAACATTAGTCAGCATGAACACCAATGCAACACCAATAACTAACACTAGCTAGCACAAACACCAATGCAACACCAACATTAGCACCAGTGCCAACACCAACACTAATGCCAACCCCAGCATAGTTAGCACTAACACTGACAATAGCAGCCAACATTAACGTAACACCAGCATTATCATTAACATCAACACCAACATCAACACAAATGTTACACCAACATTAACACCAACACTAACACTAGCATTAGCAGTACACTACACCAAAATGCGTCCTAGTTCACTCTAGGTTTCACTAGATTTTGAATGAATTTGAACATTTTTACTTGGTGAAATTGGTTAACCCCCTAACGAACAAGGACCAATTATTATAGACAATGAATTGTTTCATTAGTACCTAGTGAAACAAGGTTACTTTCAAGTGAAATAAAAATTTACGAAACCATTCACTTGCTAGTTAATCAACTAACCAACATGGAAATTAATTAAAATTAAATTATTTAATATATAATATTATTGATAATTTCATGATTTTTTAGCCTATGATTTATTGACATGTGTTATTACCTAGACTAAGTTAAAAATGTAACTTATGTAAGTAAGCCACGTAATTAACCTAGGCACCTATTTTAAGGAACTAAATAAGAGAATATTCGGTCAATTTACCATTGTTGACCACACAAAACACTACTATGAAGTTTGATCCCTTGACCTTTAGAATGGAGGTAAACACCCCTACCATCAAGTCACCCCACTTGTTGTGATAATATGTTACATTACATTATAATTATCAAATACTTCATTTCAAACATTATAAAAACAAAAACTTTGAAAATGCATATCTTATTGAGATTTTATTCAAATGAAATGATTCGAATTTGCTTTTTAAAAAAAATCAATAATATACATAATTACATTTATTTCCTTTTGAAAGTGTTTAATCACTTGAACAAAAAAAAAGTTGAATATCATTATTCAATAACATTTCAATGACCATTTTTTTGAAAAAGGAAATGTTTAATAAATGGATACGATTTTTGTTAATATAATAATACTACCTATGTTAAACTACTTTCAATTATTATATAGCTATTTTTCATTAATTTAAATTATTTCACCTTATATTATTTACGACTATTCATGGTTATTTTAAATTATTTTTGGCTATTTTTTATTATTTCACCTTAAGTCAATTTTGGTTATTTTAAATTATTTTTGGCTGTTGAACGTTATTTTACCTTATGTTATTATTGGTAATTTTAAGTTATCGTAAGTTATTTCATCTTAAGTTATTTTTGTCTATTATAAATTATTTCACCTTAAATTATTTTTGGCGATCCTAAGTAATTATAATATATGGCTATTGATTGTTCTTTTATTGGGGCTATTAGTGGTTATTCTATTAATGGCTATTGGTGGTTATTTTATTAATGGCTATTGGTGACTATTTTATTGGTGGATATTAGTGTTTATTAATAATTATTATATTAATGGTTATTGGTGGCTATCAATAATTATTCTATTCATGGTTATTGGTTGTTATTTTATTAATGGATATTGGTGGTTATTTTATTCATGGTTATTTGGTGGTTACTATATTATAAGTTATTGTTGGTAATTATATGTTATATTATGACAATTGGTGATTATTTTATTATAAATTATTATTGGATATTCTATGTTATAATATCATAGGTTATTAGTAGTTATTATATTATGGGGTATATATATATTTTTTCATAGGTTGCTTTTTCAATTCTAAGTTATTTTACCTTAGGTCATTATATTTTATTTTAAATTATTTTAAGTTACTATACTTAGGATAAAATAATTTATAATAACATAAAGTAAAATGACCTTGACTAATTTAAAATATAATTTGAAATAACATATATTAACTTTAAATAAAATAACCTAAGGTATAGCTTTAAGGTTAGTTGAATAATTAAAGTAGCTTAAAATAATATAAAACATATCATAAAGTAGCACATATAAAATATTTTTAAAAAACATAGAAATAAACTTATTTACTAAAATAAATTATAATAATGAATTATGTTATCTAGTAATGAAACATGATGTTTACATAGTGATATTATAGTGAAATAACTTTCACCAAGGTGAAATCAGTAAAATGCAATGAACTTATTTCACTTTTAAGGTCCTAAAGTGATTTAAACTAATGAATTACACCCCACTTTTGTAATAATGTTAGCTCTAAAGTGAATGCATGGTATTATGGCTCAAAAACGACAGAAAATACACTCTTTATAAATCCATACAAAATTGTTTTAAATGATTCAAATGGACATGGTTATTACTTTTTAAAATTTTAGTATATTAATATTTGAATAATACATGTGTAATCACTTACAAACCTTCCCAAATCTATATGAAAATTGGTATTTGATGTAATTGATGTCGTTTTTTAATTTGGAAGTCCTAAAAGAAAAACTTATAAAGTCCAAAGGAATAATGCCCCATCTGAAACTTTCAAAAAATATGTTTTTGGGTTTCTTTTTTGGAAAAACAAATAAAAATTGCAACTCATATGGATTTATGAAATATGGTCAAATTTTAACCCTTCAAAAATCCCTAATTATTAAACAATTAAGGTTTTCAAAAAAAAGATTTTTCATATGAGTTTATCATCTTGTATTACATTATATATTGAATCTTAATAACAAATTTGGAATGTGAATAAATGTAATTTTTTTCATTTTGTGATGTTCTAGTCAAATGACTAATCCATATTTTTTTATTTCAAAAGTCCATTACTATTAACAAACAATTTTTTTATCAATAAATAACCACACAATTCTTTTCATAATAAAGTTGTTAATTTATATTCAAGTTCTATTAATAGATCTAAGGATATATTAATCACCACAAGCATTTGAATAATGGGTACCTAGAGAAAAAATATTGTTTTGTCACAAAAATGAGCCACCATAACTTGCATCTACCCACTAACATAACACCAGCACTAACAATAATAGTCAAATTGTTGTTTGTCGTCCTTTTAGTGCTTAAAACAACATAACTTTTTTTCAGACTTACAAAACCACGCCACAATGATAAACAATGTAATTACTTGTCGTTGTTTTTTTGCTCATGTGAAACCACACCACATGAACAACAAGCATTGTAGCTATTCATCATTGTTTTTTCATGCTTGCAAAACAACAAAAGAAGATGACAAGCTAGGTTCATCATCCTCTACACACCTACAATACAACAATAAGATGATGATGATGATGATGATGATGATGTCATCATCATCTTCTTTGTAATAGAGGAGCAAAAGAAAAAGATGACAATTATGTGTGTTGTCATTGTCTTCTTCACAACAAAAGACCATAAGGAGAAGAAGACGAACTAGGCTCATCATCCTCTTCATACCTGCAATACAACATTAAAAAAAAAGATGATGACAATGTTATCATTGTCTACTTCATAATAGAAGAGCAAAACAAGAAGATGATAACAACATGTGCCATCGTTGTCTTCTTCGCAATAAGAGACCATAACAAGAGGACAACGACAAGCCCAATTCATTGTCATCTCTCTAGGCAAGAATAGTAGAAGAGAAGAAGAGGATGACATTCGTCCTCTTTGCTGAAAAAAAGACACAAAAAATCAAAAAAGAAGGAGAATGGAGCTTACCTTCAAACTCCCACTTCTACCACCACCTTGAAGCTCCTCTTGCCTTTGCGCTCCAAAAGCTCAATGTGTCTCCACATTCCTAAGTTCTGGACCTTGAACCCTAATCGAAGCTATGAGCTATTTAAGCTCTAGCGATGGAGGTGAGAGCAAGAGGAGGTGGGTGGGGAGCGGTCGGCAGGATGAGGGAGGTAGGTGGGTTGGTAGGAAGAGTGTGGTAGGTAGGAGTTCCCCTAAAAACTTTGGGATCAGGGGCGAGGGGGAAAAAAAAGGTAAAGCGCAACATTGAGTACTGTTTATTGACACCTGCATAGCAACCATTTCTTTAAGCTGTAGTTTGACCCTCTAATCTTTGTTTTCATTTGCAATTTGACTGTAGGTGGAAAGTGAGCGAAATTGAATACTGTTTCATGTTATCTATACAGTCATCTTGTTTTTGGGCCATATTTTGAGGTTTTAATATCTGTTTTTATCTGCAATTTGAGTCTAGCCAGAAAGCAGGTGAGCCAAAATAATTTGGTGTTGTTTTGTGTTGTCTGGTAAAGTCACCTTATCTTTGGGCCATAGTTTGACTCTTTAGTCTCTATTTTTATCTGCAATTTGAGGGTAGCCAGAAAGGGTGCCAATTTCATTGGCTCTTGGGCACTAATGTTTTGTGTTGACATTGGGCCATGGTTTGAATGAGCTCTAATCTCCCAAATTTGAGTTTAGCCATAAATTGGGGCTACTATTCAATAAACATCCCCCCCCCCTCCCACATCAGTTCATGTGATAGGTACATGCAAGAGTTTTTTTTCTCTTTTTTTTTCAATATGTAGGGTAGATGGGCCAAGGAGCAAACCTTTAAGCTCTTAGAGAGGGTGTGTTCATTCTCTTATCACTTTCAGCCGTAGGTATTCAAAGTGTCTAAGTAACCTTTCACATAGTGCTTTTGTAGGCATTTTCATTCCCAATTATGCCAAAACTGATCATTCTCGCCCCCTAATTGCTTGACATTATGAATAACTTTAGTACTTAAATTTAATGGAAGGTGAGAAGGAAGGAAGGCCTAAGTGAGATTCATCCAGAGCGTGGTTGCAACTCTGTGAAAACCCATTTATGATTTGGGTGAGAAAAATAATTTGATCTCATTCTTTTTAATCCTTTTTGTTCTTATCCTTTTGTGTGGACCTACCTATTCATAGATTTCGTTCCTTTGCCGAAACTGGCGCCCAACAGCCTCCATTTGAGAATGTTTTGGATCTCTAACTATATTCCAGGCTTGACATCAGCAAAAAAGTGGAGTTGATGTTGCAAGTGTCCACACTCTTTGTCCACATGGAACAGGGACTGTCGAATCGGGGACATTGAAATGTCACTTTTCACACTGTTTTGACTTTTTTGTAAAAAATTTCTGTGGAAGGTCAGTTTCATACTGGTTTAGTGTTGGGAATGATTGAACTGCTTTCACATTGGGGTGTTATGTAAATTTTAAAGATTGGGCTTGGGGTTCTGGTCAGCTAGGTTTTTATCTTTTGTTGTGTTAGGGTTTAAGGTGTTGGCAGCGGGTCTGGAGAATGAATTTGGAGAACTTGTGTTTGCACTTTTGTTGTGACAACAGTGAGGTTGGGTATGGGTTAGCAAAGTTTTGCACTTGTGTTGTTGCAATGGAGGAAATATTTGCTTTGTTTGTTGTTTCATTACAGAGATTTTTTTCACGGAAGGAGGTAGTTGAGGTATTGAAGTGCTTGTGTTTATTGATTATAACAAGGTGTGCATTAAAGAAATCCGTAAATTCACCCTGTCTTCACCCTGTCTCTCACCCCTTAACCCCTCTTTTAGTGGTGTCCGTAAAGTAAGGAAATCTCAGTATGAAATGCTGAAACTCAATGCGAAATGTTGAATCTCAGCATTTAATGCACAAGGTTCGAGAGGAATTATCGTAGTTGTACAGGTAGGAGTAGTGAAAATCTATGTAACAACGGTGGAGACGCTCAGGAAAAAAGAAAGACAAGGTGAAACTCAGAAAACCATCAAAAATTGGTGGTTTTCTAAGTTTCACCCTCCGTTGATAGTACTTTTTTGCAGGTTTTTTTTTAATCTCACCGTGTGTATGACTAAACTCCGGGTCCTCACCCTGTCTTTTCCTGACTTTACGGATATCTCTATTGTTTCTTTACTTTTGTTACATGTTATGAGGTGGTTTTTTTTTAGTTCATGAGAAAAGGGTGTTGCATGTGTTTATTTGGTTTGTTTCATGCCTCTTATTAGGGTAGAGAGGCCTATCACCCAACACAGGCCTACAACCAAACACCCGTTTAGTGCTGGGGTTGTTGGTTTATAAAACATACACAATTGTATGGACATTTTAGATTTTGCCTATGACCAAATGTTTAAATATGAAGAATTATGTTTTAGAAATTTCTTGCATATGACCAAGATGTGATTTTTATGTTCAGTGATAGGCATAAATTTAATCATATTTGCACACCTTGCCACTTTAAAATGTACAAGTATTTGGTGATGGGTGGTGAGATCACCAAAAAATTGATAATATTAGAATATCAACAAGCACAAGAGGGTATCCTTTTGTGTTTGGTTTTGGGAATGCCATGGGTTCATTTACCAAACCGCATGTTTGGGTTAGTAAAATAGAATTTGGTGATAGGCTTTAGAATGGCCAGTAAAATGAGAACACATCCCAATAAACAAAAGGCAAACAAGGGGTTGTTTTAACAGTCCAAACCCATTACTAGGACCCACTTCAGGTGTAACAATTGCTTAATTTTATGCTTTTTTAAGTGCTAAGTCAAGTCAATATTTAAAATGTTTGGTAGACATATACAACAATGTTTTTAATATATTATGGAAACACTTGAAAAAGTTTGAAACAATCAAATGAATATTGAATACCCAAAACATTTTTTTAACAATGTAATGATTCCTTAATGGATTTTAAATGACATATTTCAAGGACAATATATAGATCAAACTTTATTATGATAGTATAATGTAACATCTTTGTGAATCAAAAAGACTTTTTAAAGATTTTGTTAAACTCACAAATGGAATATCCTTAAGATATTTTCAGAATATTTTGAAATAAGCAATCATTAAGCAAAGCACCAAGGAGGCGGGTGTGGGTCTTAATAGCGTGTTTAGACCCTGAAGTGTTTGTTTTAAGGGATGAGCTTAAATGGTCTTATGAAATCCCAAGTTTGGGTTGGAGAAACAAGGTTTGTTGATGGCATCTATGTGTCACATTAAACAGCACAACACTAACCATAAATATGAACAACCTAATTATGTTATACTACACAAAAGGACATCTAAACTTAAGTTTTGTAAGAATCCCATGGATTTTCAAATCAAGACATTAAAAGAAACAAAACTTCCAAATTCCCCCAATTTTCCCTTGGTTGCATTCTCGCTTAAACAATAATAGCAAATTCACGAGGTTCTAAACATGCATACAAACAATACATTTCAATTCTATTCACCCCCATTTTCTCGGCATGTTAGAATTGTCAAGTAATGTGACTGTCAACTCCATAGAAATCTACAAAGCATATGAGCTAAATCAACAATTTTTAAACATCAAGTAAAGCATCATACATCAAATCTTGAAGTAGTCAAGCTAGAGCTAGAACAACAAAGAGTATATGAATCACAAAAAATATATAAACACAAATAAGAGATCATAACAATAAAAAAAAAGGCACAAGAGCTTATAGAGCACAAAAGTCACCTTATAATAGTCAAAGAATAAACACTAAAACTAAAGTAGAAAGAAAAACAAGATTCAAATGAACAAATAGGAAGGTCTGTAATAATTCATCTTTACAATTGGAAGTTCAAAAAGTTTCAATATTATCATTGGGTGCAAAGTTTTCTAGTTTTTAGGTACAAAGCAAGGAATCATAAAAGAAGCAGATTTCTAACCTTCTCCACATTTTCCACCATTCAAATATACCCTATATGATGCACTTTTTTTGAATGCATAAACATAATCATCAAAAGTCACAGCGAAAAGGCATCCGCCCCTTTTCCTAAACTATTGCAATTAAACATTATGATTAATTTTGACTGGTTACAAGTTAGCATGTTGGCAAGTTCCTCCAAGCAAAACTTCTACAATGATTTGCAAAGAAAGACAATCAAATATTGGCATCATAAAAAAGAATAAACAAATAACAAAAGAAAGTCAAGGTATCTCACATGTAGCATGAAAGCCCCCCATTGTCTCACATAAAAGTGAAACCCAACCAATTATTGAGCTTGTGAATTGCATTTTCAAGAGTAACCCCTAAAGAATACCACCACCAACACTAAATTGCAACATATTGAACATCTGTTTTTTCCAAAGATGTTGTGTTTTTGTATTTGAAACATAAGGTTTTGTGTCATTTTTGTAACTTTAGTGCAATCAATTGTTTTGTATGTGTATGAAGTGATTTAGTCCAATGGAACAAGCAAGTTTGTTCCTTAACAACCATCTTCACATATGCATCTCCAAAACCATACACAATGATTGACCTACTTATTCACAAATGTAAGTCATGCTTAATTATGTAACAGCATAAGTAAAACCTACAACGTTTGGATCACCTATCACAAAAGGAATATGAATTTCAATGGGTAGGTGCATTCTATTTCAGGCTTTTGACACAGAAAGGAAAAAAAAAAGGTATATTAAGGGCCAAATTGTGGATAGGTATTGATGTGATCAGAAATTTATATTGAAAATATGTTCATTTGAAGAATTAGAAACATAGAAATGAACATATATTTGTTATCTAAAGTGTGATATGGAACTTGAGAAAAATTTGAGATTTTCAAAAGGTTATGAGTTAAAAGATCTTAGAGGTATGGTGAATTGTGATGCCATTAAAAATAGTAATCCATTTCTAGAATGCAGATTTGGCTAATTTGGAAATAGTAAAAACTAAGAATCTTACAATTGATGAATAATAAAATTTTAAAATTTTGAATAGGAGATCATTTAGATAATTTTTAAAAATTAAAAACGAATAATATACAATAATCATATAACTTTGCATAATCAAAAAATTCATCTATAAGAATTGACACTTATTTCCATTGATGATAAAAATTCAGAAGTTGTGTACATACTACACACTGAATGATATCAACACATATTTGACCCTTTGTCATGTCTATAAATTGATATATTGCATTTATGCACAATATTTTTCACACTTCCATCTCTACAAAGTATGCTAAGAGCATTACCTTTGGACGAATTCACAAGGTAGGTTTCCATTTGATGGCTTTTCAAACATCACACAAATTTTTTATCAGCATCTAAAGAAAAATGAAAACACAAATAACACTAATTATCTATATGAAAAAGTCATGTATTAAATGAAAGGATTGAATGGATCTTTAATTCAACAATATTTGAACTCATTGCAAATTCATTTTTTGTAAGTTGGATTCAACAAGACTGCACAATCTATCTTGGGTGTCGATCACTAAGTTCAATTTCAACATTACTATTTGGGACATGACTCAAGAACAAACTATTGCCATTGTTAGTTGACATGTACTCGCATAGTGGTACAATGGCTTCATCATGTAAAATGGATTGAAATTCATAATTTGACTCATGGAGTTCATGTTCCATAAGATGGATATTAACTTCCATTTCACCTTGAAGCATAGCCAACGCATGTGACATCATCGGACGTCTGTTTAAATCAATTTGCACACATAAAAGTGCCACAAAGATCACTTGTTTCATTTCATTTTCCGAAGTGGTGATGTCCAAGTCTTGATCAACTAAATTGGTCAACATATTTGTTTCATACAGAGACCATGCCTACAATAGGTTTCACAATAGTGATTTAGAAGAAAGGTTTCCTAAAATAATGATTCACATCAATTCAAATTATTAATAAGATTGAAATATTAAAACTATAAAACAAAGTTTTCATAAATATTTGAATTATAGTTGCAAGCACATCAAATAGATAAATACAAAGATTGAGTCCACCACAATGTTAGGTCAAGAAAATCACAAAATGGGAAAGAGATAGATTTCAAACCTAAAAGAAGAATTGAGATACAAAAAATTAGGATTGGGTTTTATCAACATACATACCCATTTGACAAGGTAGACTTTTTCAGATTCTAAGGTGGTGTCAATATTCTTGCAACCACTGACAATCTCAAGTAGCAAAATCCCAAAGCTATAGATATCCGCCTTTGGGGTGAGTTGGCCAAGTGTTGCATACTCTGGAGATATGTATCCCCTACAATATGAGTTATTCAAAGTAATAGGCTGGCATTGCACCACCACAAATCAAGTCTGAATGAAGTTGTTGAAAACATATATGGAATAGTCTACTTAGTAAACCCTAAGTAATCATCCAAAGTGAAACCACAAGATTAAATGATTAAGTTGAAACAAAATTATGGGGTTTGAATTATGTTTACAGCTACTCCCTAATCCAGCCTCTGTTAGCGTAATGGCCTAGCTAGATGTAATAGAGCAGATCCCGCCTTAGCCATCTGCCAGTGAAGGGTACTTACAATGAGTTAAGATTGAGAAGATTGCCAAAGCTGAGAGAAATGGGTCCTGTTATATTGTAAGTTGAGAGATTCCTGTTGACCATCGCCACAGTGTCCAACTTCGTCAGATGACACAATAGTTAAGTGTCAAAGCTAGGTCATGGAAGAATGAGGCCAAGTAGAAATGAGCCATGGCTTTCAATTTTATACGGTTGAGACCTTGCTTTCCCCTGTGATTTCACTATTAATAAACATTTGTAGGAGATATGGAGGGGGTTCAGCTCAACAATTTGAAAATTCAAAAGCAATGGTGGAGGGATACAAAAACTTGTAGCAATTTGTGTCTTGGTGGTGAGCATTCCTGAAATGGATTTGACATGCCATCCTGGAAAACGGGATTGTTTTACCTTCGTACTTTGATGCTGTGTCCAAAATATGAGTAACATAACCTAAACCCTAACCCATGTAGAGAATGTAAACTTGCAAAACTTTGTTCCAATCAAAAAAAGAATACATGAAGAAGAAATTAGAGGGAAAAATTCTACCCAAATAGATGCTAACCCTAGTTTTGCTACTGAGGATGTACAACAGAATTAATCAATTTCCAAGGACAAGTAACAAATCAGAATTGAGATTGCAAGGCAGGCAGGTCCCCAACAAGGGAAAACAGAAGATGGCCCACCCACGTGAGGCTGATGGTTCCTTCTACCCAGGGGAATTTGGCCCCAATCTAAAGAAGCCATATGCAATATGATGTCTCTATCAGAAACAGTGCAGCAGGGAAATTGCAGTCAACCAACAGAGACTGTGCATGAAAAACAACACCTAGGATGAAATGAGGAAAAACTTGTCAGGGTTGGGCTTGAGAACCATGTAATTGTCACTTTGGAGAGATTTCACCCTTTACCCTAAGATTCTTAAGGTCAACTGCTATTTCAACTGCATGCAACCAGCACATAAGGGATCCTGAGGTCTAAAAATAGTTGACAAAGTACCTAGAAAGAAAAAACACTGGTCAGGAACCTTACATAAAATGGCCTGTACTTTCTAACTTGTACACCTGCCCATGAATTTGAATTATCATAAAGGCTGACAGCAAATACTTACACTGCTTCAATTGAAGGAGATGGATTGCCAAGTGCGCTGCATGTGACCCAACTGTGAGGAACCGGAAGGCAGGGATCCCCAGTCCACTCGGTAAGGTTCGTTTGTGACTTGATCTCTTCGATGGCAAGAGCTTCACACACCACCCTAGTTGCAGTCAGCCATCAGGATTTTGAGCAATCTATCACCAGTTACACGTAACTCAAGCATACACCCCAGCAGGTTTCTAATGAAAAAAACACTTCACTAGCTGTTAATGACACAGTAGAGAAGATTCTAGGAACACACCAAGGACGCACACATAATTGTATGTCAAGAATTTGCCTCTTGTGAGACCAAAATTACATTGAAACAACATAAGACATCAGCCTGGTGAAATGCAAATCCACATTCCTTGAAGGCTGAAAATTCACTGAATCACTATGTGAATAACTTCCAGGTTTGACAAGCTATGCAAAAACATGAAAATAATTCATCCAAGGATTGGGTGTCTTTTGGGTGTCTCCTGCAGAAAATCTCAAATCTTCCAAAATTCAAGCTTCTGAACTATGGGGTACAAAAAAAATTTCAAAATGTTTGGAAATGAAGAAAATGGGTGTACTTGAAATAGAAGCCTATAAATACGTAACTTGGAGAATTAAGAATAATTTAATGGATTGTGTTGCGTCCCATCAAATTATTCTTAATTCTCCGAGTTACATATCTATAGGCTTCTCAAATTATTCTTCAGCAGAATCTGGGATCACAACAGCCTAATGGAAACAGACTCTAACAGCTCACAAGTAAGCTCACTTGCTATGACCAAATGAATCCTAGGATCTAGAAGCAGGAAAGCAAACATTTACAGTCAGATGAATAACTCACCATCCTGAACGTTTGTCAATCCGGCCATGTGGTTGGTGCTTATTTCAAAAAGCTCCAAGGCATTTGCCAATGGACCCATAGTACTTGAACTATTTTTATCTTCATACATATCAATACCTGATCCAGGGGTGAATGTACGGTACCAAGAGAGCTCATAAAGACCCGGGAACATTGGGAATGGATTTACGACAAAGATAGTTGCATCACCAGGCATCAAGAAGTAGCATTTGCTGTTGGATCCAATTCAGCAAAGTAGAGTGACAGAACATATTGATAGCTGTAGGTATCTGGGAAGGAGATTGCCATGTTAGGAGAGCTTGTCAGGGCAGTATCCATCACTGCTTCAGGGGGTTTGCCCAATAATCCCCCCATGTCCACGTGGGAGCTTGCCGTTAAACGTTGCACAGGTGAAATGGTACTCTGTAGAAACGTTGAGTTGGCTGCAGTGGGAAACCAGTAGCGATCAAAAGCATCATCGGGATCTCTGCAATATAAACCAGAAATGCTACAAAGTCAGAATTATAAGAAATCTAAGACTCCTTGTGGCAAAAATGCAGCATTTCCTCAAGGGAATGATTCTCAAAGTAATTCAGTGCCAAATATGGGACTCTGATCCATCAGAGATAAAAGAAGATTATTGCATGTTCATACTAGTGACAACCTATCGGGTCAGAGGATTCAAGTTAACAGATTGATCAAAACCCTATTTTCTGACCCACTGGGGCTTTTCTGTTTTTCTAGTCTGTAATTGTTTGAAGACACTTGGAGAAATCATTGAATGGTAATGAGGATAATTGGGGCTACATACCTGACGAGGTCGTTTCCACTGAAGTTCAACCTGTATTTTGTCTTGAAGTATACTCCTTCACCGAGGATGGCAGCAACATTAGCATTCCAGAAACCATCCGGCAGAGACCAAAAACATATTACGGAAATGAAGGGAACTGAATTAGAGGAGTCTCGTAATAGGCATAGAAAGGTCACGTTATTCAGCTGTGTCATAAAAGAAATCTCGTGATACACAAATATGGTAGGGTCATCAAAGGTAACGTTGGCGACTAAAGTCCCGTATATAGCCATCTGAAAGCTGGGGAGCTTGGTAGCATTGTCATAAGAACCATAGAAGAAAGTCCCTCTGATCATGTACGTCATGTTTGGCATCGCTGCAAATCTGTAACAGTTTTTGGCCAGAGAATCAGGAAAGTATCGAACGGTTTTGAATTCCGAGAAGTCTGGGCACTTGGGACGTCTCCGTTTACACCAGTTGTTATATACTCATCATCAGGAACCCATGAGATATTTGTGACACTATCTACATAGTTGGCGTTTGAACCGCAGTCGACAGAAATGGATCCTGGCAAAAGGTGGAGAAAAAGGAAGTCAACATCACTTGTAGAACTATATTACTTGAGATTAAGTAAGCCCACCCGCGTGCTGAGAACTCAAGTGGCCGGCATTATAACGACGTTGGTGACATACTAAGAGATGACGTTGGTGCACATGTTTACAAAGAAGTCCAAGTTCTTTGGAACACTTGTTCAAACTTCTCTTCCAATAGCATGCCATGTCTCTTATAGTAGCTTCAGGTTTCCATTTCATTTTCAAGAAACATAAGTATGCTACGTTTCTAAAGTGCGGCAAGAGTGTTACATACTACAAAAGACGTACACAAACCAGTGACAACGTATATGATTAACCTGAAGTTTGAGCCGACACGGTTGGAAAGCTCGAGAGATTGCACTCCAGCACAATCAAAAACAATACTGCCAGCTTCCAGACTCCCATTCGTTTGTCCATGGATGCAGAAGACTTAACATAACAGATCATGATCTGGACCTCTTATAGCATTTTAGTGTACAAATATGTAGAGCTTGCTGAATAGGCTGTTGTGTAGGTGTGAAGAAAAAATGTTATGGCCAATTAAATTGCTGGATTTGGTGTTCTGAATTGGTTTTTAGTTATTATGAGTGAAACAGTAATTAAATTTATCATAGGGTTTGGTATGTTGGTGAGGATTTTAGAGGACCAATGGAAATGATAGAACGGAACCACTATTTTGAATGTTTAGCAGAATAAGATTGGTGTAGACCTGATTTTTGTTTTTCCATCTCAATGGCATTGCTGGATTTGGGTAGTCTGAATTTGTTTCTTACTTATCTCGAGTGAACTAACCGTTCTCTGTGTGTGTAATAATTATTTACAGACAGGGTTGTTGCACATTACTTGTGCACTTTGTTTTATGCAGACTCGATGGCTATGATCCATACGAAGAAAAGTGATGATTGTTGGTAAGAAGAGGATTCAGCCAAATCTGGCTATAAATTAGATATGAAGCATAAATTTTTTATCTTCTTTCTATATTTGTGACTATTTATTGTAACCAATATAGCAATCTGGCTCTAGTTTGAACCCCGTGCCTAATGCACAGGTGTGTGTGTATTTGACAGTACATATTACAAAATTACAATTACAAACTACGTTTTCAAAACTCTCTGTCTTCCTCTCCACAAGTTGTTTTACCAAGGCCATTTCACTTTATGCTACCATGAAAATGAACATTGCATCCTGGCCAAGCAATTTGCGCACTGTTGCTGCCCCTTGTACATTTAGTCGCAAAAGCATATCTTGTCCATTGAGCATGCAAAATAAATTTCAAATCTCTTGGTAGATCTAAGAATAATAGCTCATCTAACCTCCCTTTGCACAAAAGCTGTAAAGGTGTATAGATTGACGATGATGGAAGTGCGTTCAAAGTGATTCCAAGATTGCCCACACAAAAAAGCAAAGGAAGGCAATAAGCAACTGGAACAAGGGCTATTCACATGGGAAGTCCCAAACCCTAATGTCGTCTTGCCTCACTTTCCTTATCATCATCATCACTTGTCGCCACCACCCACTGGCCACACAGAGTCACACGTTCCTATTGGCCAACATCCTGAACCATGGGCTAGTATTGTTCAGACACACAATGGGTGGATCCTCCTCTTCCAATGGCCAATGTGGTTTTCAAAGTTGTAGCTAATAATAGGGCCATGGGTATTATTACCTATATATATACATATGTATATGTATTTTTTTTATTAAAAAAAAAATTGTTTGTTGGTTTTTTTTTTTAACCATGTCTATATGCAGACATAATATTAATGTATTAAATAAATAAATACCCCCAGTTTATAATGGGGGTATGAGCCCATGCCAAAAATGCTGACAAACAATTTTGAAAATAGAAACTTAATGTAGCCAATGGGAAGGCTCAACATGCACTCAAAGTGCTTTGATTTTTTTTTCTTTTAAATTTTGGGTGGAGGCGGCAAGGGGGGGGGGGAAAGACTTTTTTCTTTTTTCTTTTGTTCCCAACATGTTCTTTTTAAGTTTCCAACTTGTTCCCATCAAGTTCCCAATTTGTTCCCCAAGGGTGTTCCCAATAACACCTCGCTTTAATCCCATATTGAGGCTGGTAAAATATGGATCAAAGTTATCCCAGGTGGATTTTGATTTAATTGATGACACGTTTGTATGACACCATCAAAACAGTAGCCAACAGATATACCTGTAACAACACACACTCTTTTAAAGAAAAAAAGAAATTTGGCAACAAAGTTTTGAAAAACAAAAAAAAATTCACCAAAAAAAAGGTCACCTCTTCTAGCAAAGGTGAGAAGGACTAAGGAACAATAATGCAATTTCATCTGGTCCCACATTTTGAGGAATGGTCACCATATGTTATTGGGAATTCTGAGTTCATTATTTGAGTTCATTATTTGAGAGTGACAAGGGTGAACCATCCTCTACACTAATACTTTCACCTTCTTGATTAAAACGTCCTTATTACACACTATAGGCAGGCGAGGCCAAGGGCAAGCTAGGATTTGCAACCGGCCAAAATTGTTGCGTAACAACTGTTACAAAATTGGCAAGGTCTACTAATTAGGTCTATAGAGTTGGCACCCGTGCTAAACAGCTGATTCTGAACGAGAGGATCAGTCCATTAAAAGGGAGAATAAGACCTAATAGCTGTTGTTGACGCTTCCTTCCAAAATCAGTACATGGGAAAAAAGAGCAACTTTTGACATTATTGCCTGAGACTATTATGGAGAAAAAGCTTGTGTAGTTTGGAGAGTACAAGTTACACACCAAACCCAAAGCCTAATCTTGTTCCTTTATACCAAAACAAACCATGACAAGACGAATGGATGACCGAATGGATGGATAACGAAACATGCTTCACATCACGATATCCTTTACTATATGTAATATGAAGCACAAATTTTTAATCTTCCTTCTATATTTGTGACTATTTACTGTAACGAATATAGCAATCTGGCTCTTTTCTGACTGCTACTGATTTGTTGCAGAGAAATTATGCCTCCGTTACAAAGCAATTATGCTGTCATCAGTGCAAGGGCACTTGCAAGTCTTTTTTACCATTCATGAATTGGCCTATTAATCTCTGGTGTCTTTTTGAACGGCCAATCTTTCTGAATTACCAGATTAAGCACATCCACTGATCGGTGCTGGGTCACGTAATTCACTACATAATAGAGGGCTTGCAATTGGAACTGCCTCAAAACCCCTCCTTTGTAAGTGTAGGATAAGCCCCTGAGTGAGGGGTAACCGTAATGAGGCAACCACAAGTCAACACAAGGCCAGAGCTGAGTGGTCTGGCTCATTATGGTAGTCTTTGAAACTATTGGGAGTGGCATACCAACAATGAAGAATATGTAAGATCTTTTTGAAAAGACACAAGGAACTCATCAACACTCCTGGCGAGGCAGTTACAACATTATGTAATCTATTAGGATGGGAAGTGATGATCGGAGGGTTGGTCCCAAGTTTAAGCAACTGAGTTTTGTAAACAGAAAAATCCTACCAGTTATTCACTGACATGCAATGCATCAATATATGTACAAATCGGAATTGGATGTACTAAAGCCAATTAGCTCCAAAATACACATTGCAGATCAGGGTTTCTAGGACCTCTAGTATGTAGTTGGAACTTGGCAGCCAAGTGGATGGGCTGGGTTCTATAGCTTGGCCCCTTCCGTGGTAATGGTAAAAGGTTGGCCGCAAAAGAGAAGCATTGAACTAAATATTGCATTGGTGGTAAGGGTAAAAGGTTGGCCACAGGAGAGAAGGAATGAATATTGTTGCATTGGCTCAATTCAGAAGACATTGGCACAGAAAGATTTCCCCTAGAGTCAAGATGGAGATTCTCATTTTATTAGTTTGTACTTCTTTTTTTCAAAAGCCATCTTCTTCAAATGCCAAGTTGAAACTCGTGTAAAAACATTTTGAAATGATCAAAAAGTTGGATAATGGATGGATTGGCAAAGGTGAATCTAGAGTACTTAAACAATGAGGTTTCATCCATTTTCATCCAGGTTTTCATCCATTGTGCAAGTTCCTTGCATGCCACTTTTGGGGAAGCTCTCAATTTTTCATCCACTGTGCAAGTTGTCGAATTTCACAGATGCCTTCTGGGTAACTCTCTGGAGTTTCATCCATTGTGCAATCTCCCCAGGGAGCAACTCGTATGCATCCCCAGCATGAAAATCCAAGGAGCTTCCCAATAAAACCTTATGGAGCTTCCTCAAGGAATTGTGCAACTTTTTGGGTAGTTGCCCCAGATGCCTCCGAGGAAGAAGCTCCCTGGAATTTCATTCATAGTGAAACTTTCCATGGGAAGTGTGCAACTTCCCAATAACAAGCCAATAGCATGGGATTTTATGAGAGTGTTTGCTGTTCTTCCTTTGGTTTCATAATTGAGGGGGCATGGTTCTTTGTGAAATTATTTTCTCTCCCACACCAGGTATCAAATAATTGGATTTTGAATAATTTTCGAGATTCTCCTAACATCAATTTGATTGCTTAAGAAATATCCCTAATTATCAAATTCTTTGGTTATCCTTTTGATAATACCAACCTGTTATTCACAAGGGTTAGTTTTGAAATACCTGACCTAATACCTAACCCATTAGCCAGTTGGTTTTTACCTTAAACCTTGACCCCCAAACCAAAAAACTTCATTTTCGATGCATTTCTGGCAATTGTCAAATCACACTAATCACATTCAAGCCCAAAGAGGCCTTTAAAATTAAGTAAAATTGGAGAAGTGTGACCAAATGAAAAGTGTGATAACTCAAATATTCTAATATTAACAGATTAAAAAAATTCTTGGGACAAAAAATGAAAGAGAACAGGTCTAAGTTTTTGTTTTTTAATCAGAGTAACATCCAAACCATAAGGGTCTTACCAGATCTCCTATATAAATCTAAATACATATATAAGACAGGTAAAGTCTTCACCCGATTCTTAATCAATTTGAGACCTTAAACATTGGTTATGAAGAACCTACCCTTCGGCCTTTGTTGATAACTGATCATTTGTTCAATACTCAACCAACAATGGGTTTCTAAACCTTGAAGGATGAGAAAAATTGTCAAAAAGTAAATTGCACCAAATGCTTACAGAACATAGTTCAGTACTTTGTGTAAAAAACTGGGTACTTATTAGCCTAGACATGACATCTGAACTCCAGTGGGTGAGGGAGTCCAAACTCCAAACTATGTTCTCCAATATTGTCATGTCTTGCTGAGCAAAGTGGACAATACCCGGTGATTACCAACCCGTGTGAACTAGTTCCAGCCTCCAAAAGGGGTTTTTCTTTTGTTTTTGTTTTCTTCAATTTTTCTATGTAGCTGAAATGGCAATCATCCATGTGATGATTTAGCTAGATTTCACATTACGAAAATGCGAAAATTTTAAAACACATCTGGAATCTTCTATACTTTTGGCTACTTTTTGAAACTTTGGATAGAATCTAGTGATTTCTCTACAAAAATTTTAAAAAATTAATTTGGCAACTTAAAAGCTCACAAAACATTAAAATTTCACAAATTTGAAAAAATAATCCAGCATTTGACAAAACTCGCCCAGAAAAACCCCTGGCCTTCACCTTAGTGAATTGGCAACCTCTTCAGTGTCACTTCATTGATTGCCAATGGTTCCACCTTCAAGGACCGGGCGGCCAAAAACATCAATATTACTTTTGCCATAGAGGAAAACTGGCCACACAACAATCATTATTATAGAAAAAATTAAAATGCACATGTAATATGTTAGATTGTCAATGATTATTTCCCTCAACAATTAATCTACATTTGTTTTCCATGCAGCTTCAATGTTCATGTTAAGCCTTTTTTTTCTCTTATTTTTTCATAATTGAATTTTTTTTTCTAAGATCACATACTTTGAAAAAATATTCATATTAACACATGTATTGCACTACAATTTAATACAAAGTTTTGAATTTTAATCTCAAGCCATCATTTTTCAACACATCATCATTTTTTACTAACATATGCCTCTCATGGTTTTGGGATCGACTGTATCATTTGACAATTCATCGAATGGTTTAAGACTATGTTCCTTAATTCATGGCCCTAACCTTAAGCTTGTGACCAAAACAAGGGGCATAGAAAGGTGCAGGCCAAAAATGCAACCCAAGAATCACATTCACACTTTTAAGAGTGCGAGAGAATATGAAGGAATGAATCACACACTCCCAAGTGGATTCCCACTTTGGGAGTTGAAGTCCCAATGGACTTTTGAATTTCCGCAAAGCAATTGGAGGGTCAAAATTCATTAAATTGAAAAGTTCTTTACACCATTAAAAAGCTCTTGAGATGTAAATGTCTGAAATGGGCTCGCATGACTCATTTGAATACTTACAACACAAGTTATGCCTAAAAGAAATGTCAAGAGTCAAAATGTCAATTTGATTCCCATTGACCACTAAAAGTTGAAAATCGTCCTGAATTACGTGCGTGCAGGTGGTGTGCCATGTATCATTACAAAGTTCTTGACAAAGGCTACAACTTTTCTTGATACCTCATCTCAATTGAAAATATGCACAAAAAGTTATGGGCATCCAAAGTGGCAAAAATCCCAAGAAAAATGACATTTAGGTGTAGCACCCATAGCTAATCACAAATAATACTAAAGAAGAAAGGTGGTGGCTTCCCCTAAGTCTAGGCCATGATGAGTCTTGTGAATTCATGTATGTTTATGGCTCGTCCATGCACCAAAAGTGCTCCAACTATGCACTAACTAACTTGTTTGATTTGTGTAAATCCATATGAATAATTGACATGTTTATCACTGATCCTAATCCTCATCCCAAAACTCCAACGCATCCTTTTTACCTCCAAAATGTTGTGAGTGAAAGAACATACCCCAACTCCTTATTCCATTCTGTTCATTTTAATATTTGCATTTGAGTCTTTCAAGGAGTTTGGGGGTGTGTCACCCAAACTCACTTACTTGGAGCTACATAGAATCATTTTTTGGGTTTCATGAATTTTGTTGATAGCAAGCTAAAGGTTACCAAATTTTTTATTGACAAATCGCTTAGTAAGTTTGTGAAAAAATGTTCTAGAATTAGATTCTTCAAATTTGCGTGTTCTTTGAAGAAATCCATGGCATGTGTAAACATTACCAAATTGTAATCTTCCATATCTTCCTTGGAAATGTGTACCGTTTGTTTGAAAAATGAAAAACTTTCTTTGTTTATCTTCGCATTAGCCCGTCACCATGTTGTCCATTCATTTGTTTTGTCAATTACCCTTTTTCCATTTTATTCCTAATGTTTTAATTTTGAGCAAATGTCGTAGGGGGTCTAGTTTGGTATCATCTTTTGAATATTCCAATGGTTTTTTCATCATTTCACAAATTTTATTTAATATGCTTGAAATTAATGTGTATTCAATCATTAATTCTAAAATGTTTGGTGTGATATTTGGTGTCAATTTTTTTCTTCCCATTGTAGTAAAAGCTTCAAGATTGCAAACACGTGGTAGAGGTAGAAAGAATTTAGTTAGGTAGTAAGAGTGGAGTAAATGTAAATATGTGGTAAAGGTAGAAAGGATTCAACTAGGCAATAAGGGTGAGTAAATGAAAGTTTAGGCATAATTTAAAAAATTAGTAGTAGAGGGGGGAAATGCAATTTGATTATACAAGTTGCAAAAATGGTGATAGATGGAAAAGGTTGAAAATGTGAATGAAATAACAAATAACTTGAAATGGTATAAATAATGTAAAATGTCAATGGCTACCTAGTATTGTCTCAATTCCTAATGGGCACATGCTTCTTCATGGTGAATGGGTAATGTATGGATCGACACATATTTTTTAATGGGTCACTAAATTTATAGCTAGACATTGTCTCAATTCCTAATGGACACATGCCTCTTGGTGGTGAATGGGTAAAATATGGATTAGCAAATACCTATTGGTCGTTCAACAAGTTTCTATGCCACTAATTTGGATTTAGTTTAAAATTTTAAATGGTTTAAATGCTACAAAAATTCATATTAAAAAAATACAAAATATAACTTGAAATATTACATTAGCATTTTGTGTGTTATATGTTTCAAAATAAGCCAACATGAAATTATTCCATGTTGTTTATTTTGTTCAATTTTTCGCAACAATTTTGTTGCCAACGTTCGTCTGAAAGTTCATCCATTTTTTCATCATTCATCCATGACATGTGGCAAAATATTCCTCCACATCACCTGGAAATATTTTGTTTTATGTGTCAAATAATATTCTGTTGCAACCCTAGCTTTGGGCTCGCGACCAAAGCAAAGGGAATTGCAAGGGTGCGGGCCGAAAGGAAGCCCGGGAGTTAAGCCAAAAGGAAGCCCGGGAATTAAAGCAAAGGCATTGCAAGAATTAAGGCAAGAGGAAGCCCGGGAGTCACATAACATACTCCCGGGAGTGTGAGAAAGTGTTAGAAAGTGTGAGGGAGTGAACCCTCACACTCCCAAGGCAACTCCCACTTTGGGAGATGGAGTCCCGGTGGACTTCCGAAACTTCAGAGAGCGATTGCAGGGGTCAAACCTCAATGGATTGTGGCGTTCTTTATATCAATGGAAAGCTCTTGAAGTGTAGATGTCTAAAATGGGCTCGAATTGCTCATTCAGACATCTGAAACACAAGTTATGGCCAAAGGAAGGGCCGGGAGTCTAATTGCCAGTTTGACTCCCGACCACTAAAAGTCGGGAATCGACCTCTTCTTGATGTCCGATTCGGGAGTGCGACACGGCGTTGAAAAGCTCTCGACGAGAGCTACAACTTTGCTTCATACTGCATCGCGATCGGAGGTCTGCTCCTAAAGTTATGGGGCTCCAAAGTCCCGAGAGTCCCATTTGGCGCGATTTCGGGACTCCCACTCGGGAGTCCCGGGAAAAATAGCCATTTGGATGTGGGCTCCGTGGAGAGTCACAAAGTATACTATAAGGGGGAAGGTGGTGGCTTCCCCCAAGTCCGGGCCGTGGTGCGTCTT
>Ga0209611_10002126_pt1 | contig 34710 bp, 25 predicted proteins | sample S1TSphgellanicum_3_FD_187693 | JGI IMG/M metagenome (GOLD analysis project Ga0209611, IMG submission 187693) | Host-associated microbial communities from peat moss isolated from Minnesota, USA - S1T2_Fc - Sphagnum magellanicum MG (SPAdes) (version 2) | ecosystem: Host-associated > Plants > Peat...
TTGGTTAGGACCAATTCATTTTCCCTCCAAAATGATCCCACATAAGCTAAATCGCAATTTGATTTGTCTTGATCCTAGACCCTTGTCTAAAGGCCTTGGGACCAATTTTAAGCTCTTGACCAATAGGAATGCTCAATTTCATTGGATGTTGCTATTTGGATGCTTGTCTAAATTGGCCCTAAATTCTTGGGTGGGCCATTATTTTGTAACAACTTATGTGAAGAATCGTAGAGGATGGGGGCAGAGAGCTTTGACATGCTATTAAGTTTTCCAGTCCCTAAAAGTTTCATTTTGCATAGAATGCAAACCTGATAGTATTTAAACCAGTTCTGACCTGGAATTCGTTAGGATTGTCCAATTCCGACCTAGAATCTCCTACACCCTCTCCATCCTCGGTTCGCAAGCATAGTGGACTGTTTTTGTAAAGTGCATGTGTTTGGCGTTCCATAGAAGTTGGGCAATGCCTAGTTTGCATAACAACTTATGTGCAGAACCCTAAGGCTGGGGGGCAGAGTGCTCTTGATATGCAATTAGGTTTTCTAATCCCCAAAAGTTTCATTTTGCCATAACATTCAAACCAGTTCTGACCTGGAATTTGTCAGGATTGTCCAATTCCGACCTGGAATCTTCTATTTTGTCTCCGTCCTCTGTTTGCTAGAACCGTGGATTGTTTTTGTAAAGTGCCTGTGTTTGACGTTCTGCAGAATTTGGGGGCAGCGCCCAGTTTGTCTAACAACTTATGTGAAGGAACCCTCAGGGAGGCTGGAGGGCAGAGAGCTTTTTGATATTAGGTTTTTTAATCCTAAAAGGGTTTCGTTTTGCAATAATATTCAAACCAGTTCTGAACCAGAATTTGTCAGGATTGTCCAATTCTGACGTGGAATCTCCTACCCGGAATTTGTCAGGAATGTCCAGTTCCGGTCCTCTGTTTGCTAGCACAGTGGGGACTTCGTTTTGTACAGTGCGTGTGTTTGGCATTCCGCAGAAGTCGGGGCAGCGCCCCAGTTTGTCGCAGTCTGTGAATTTCAGATGCTTGCAGGCAGCAGGACGGACAAACAAAAAGAAACATGGCGAGGGAAGCTGCGACGATGGCGGAGACAGACTGTCGTTTCCAAAAGACCATACTTAATAGGCGGAGGAGGATCGTGAGAGAGGAGGAGAGGAGGAGAGGAGGAGACGCAGACCTAGATGTTGTTGTTCCCGAGTACTGCTGTGCTGTTCTATTTTTCGACTCCTTGCTTTCTTTGGCGTCGTCAGAGGTGAGCTGACTGAGATAAGGTGTCACACGCACAGTTTGAGGTATTGCTTTGCTTTCTGTCCACCAGCAGTCGCTCATGTCTGCTCGGTAGACATCGCTAAGCCATGGGGACGGGCGATACTCGGTGTGGAATGTCGTCCACTGCTTCAGGACGGACGTTCCGCCGATGTCGAAGCGTGAGAAGCTTAGCGGCAGCGGCGTTGTCCTTGCTATTTTTGGCAGTCGAAGCGGCGCCGATGGTGGGAGCTGTAACCTATGCTGGTGACATTGAGGCACTTGTTCAGGTTAGATCAACCTTGAATTCTTTTCATGGCAATTCCGAGCTGTTAATATCCTGCTATGTTGATTTGAGCAATCTCCTTTGAAAACAGAGCAATAACATAGTCGATCGTCTGGAACCTGAAATAAACTTGACTGTTCAAGGTTATACCATCTAACAGCATGGAGTATGGATTTCTTATTGAATACCGAAGTACAATGTGTAGCAGTGCAAACCAATACTAGATTTTCAGGATTCTGGCTGTCCAACTGCAAGATGCTCTTCTGCATCTGGGAGACCGTATTGAGCCCTCGGTGTACATATTTCTTGGATCATAGGCCTGAATTGGAGGATAATGATTTTTCCCCCTCTTATGGTCTGTATTATGTTTTTGGTCCTAGGTTGAGCCTGCAGGAAGATGCCATGGTTCAGTGCACCTTATGAGTTATGTGGTTCTATTTTTAGTATTCGGTATGAAGAAAAGTCATATTCTCTTTCCCCTGCTCCACTTGGAGACATGTTTGCTGAAAAGACCAGTGAATTGATTGATTTTCTGATATAATGAGAAATGTGATTAATGCTCCAGAAACAGGCCAAAACAATGATATTGATACATCCCTTGGCTGGCTGTTTTTGGTACCCAAAGTGTCCTGGCTTAGTCAGTTGATGAATGCCTGAGCAATCAAACAAGTCCTGACAAAAGAGGTTGGTTGGTTCACAACATGCAGGTGAAATTGGCAGTAAACACAGCATCCATTTTACCTTCCTCATGCTTGGGCTCATGGAACTTTTCTGTGGATCCCTGTGATGCACTAGCATCTCCACAGTTTACTTGTGGTATTGACTGTACTCCTGGAATTGGTGGGGTGTTGCGGGTGAGTGGTCTCAGGTTAGAGCCTGCTGGCTATGAGGGAATGCTATCACCCTATATTGGCAACCTCTCTGCACTGCAGATTGTGATTGTGTCAGGAAATAAGTTTGGGGGTCCTATTCCAGAAACACTTGGCCAGCTGACTGATCTTTTCCAGTTAGATCTATCAGCCAATTACTTTACAGGGCCTCTGCCCAAATCTTTGGGCCTTCTCTCAAATCTTGGATTTCTCTCTGTTGGCAATAACCTCTTGGAGGGCCAGATACCAGTGTCTTTCAACAATCTGAGCAAAGTGACAGAAATGTTTCTCTACCGGAATAGACTTAATGGCCCTCTTCCTGTTCTGACTGGAATGAGGAGCTTGACCTATGTGGATGCAAGCTACAACAATCTGACAGGACATTTGCCTTGGGGTTACCCTGCAGGACTTGCAATACTTGCTTTAGGGCAGAACCAGCTTGCTGGACGCCTTCCACAACTTCTTGGAAACCTGAATTCCCTTGCAGTTTTGGATCTGCGGAGTAATCAGTTGACAGGCACCATAGAGGACTTTATCTTTGACCTTCCTAGCCTTCAACAGCTCAATTTGTCACATAATGCTTTCAGTACACTCAGCACTACAAACCTTACAGGTGCAAACAGCCAGATTGTGTCAATTGACTTGAGTTACAATATGCTGCGGGGTCCTCTACCTGAATTTCTGGGGTTTATGAAGATGCTCAATGTGCTTTCTTTACGATCTAACATGTTCACTGGTCCTATTCCGTACAATTATGCACTGAAAGCAGCAGACTCACTTCCTGCAACCAATCAACTGCGGCAACTCTACCTTGACAGCAATTTTTTGACAGGAGAGGTTCCTTCACCTTTTCTGACAATATCTGACAATATCACTGCAAGTTTTGTCAACAACTGCCTACAAATGTGTCCACCATCACTCTCCTTCTGTCAAGGTGGTGGCCAACGATCGCCAATTGAGTGTCAAGCTTTCTTCCAAACGGGATAATCAACCCATCAATCTGGTGGTTGGCTGTCCGAGGAAGAGTACATCTTTGAGGTTGCAATACAACTTGTGTGCAGCAGCTTGCTTTGTAACATACACAAGGTTTGGGAGTAGGGGTTGTTGCTGAGGATAGAAGTTTGCCATTTCAGGAATGTGGGTGTGCATCCGAAGGCTGGAAAAAGTCTTATATTCCCAGTTTATGCTACATCAGTAGCAATTCTGCACTGGAACCCGATCTTCATCCTGAGCTTTACAGTATGTTCATTAGGCATCACGCATGTCCTGGTGATTTCCTTTGGACTAGTGACAAATCATATATAAAGCATGGGAGCATGCCAGGGGAAGAGGTTCTCTTGCTTTGCAGATATTAATCAGACTTTTGAAGCATTAGCAACAGGTTTTGCACATTGCAGGTTTAGTCAAATGCTCTAATTATCCATCCCAGGGTTTTACTGTGTGGTTTAGTACAAATCTATTGTGCAAGGAGAACCCTAAATCCTACGACCTAATGCATCCATGTGCTGATGATTTTAATTCTCGGCAAACATAGTACCAACATACACATGATGACGGCCAACAGTTGTCACCTCGAAATCGGGACCTGAATTGACGCATCTGAACCGTCGATAAGCATCTGTGATCTCAGCGCGGCACAAGTCTCCGTCTCCCCAAGTGAGGTGTCACATCTGCCAGCAAGCCCGGGCAAACCGAGAAACTTAACCGCTGGAAATCCGTAAAGCGTTCGTGAAACAAATTTTTTTTACCATAGTAATTAGTAATTACCTGATAAAGACCTTCTGGTGTCACAAGGTAGCTACCTACCGAGACGGTCGTTGGGTGTTCATACCGAGAAACTCCTAAACCGACCGTGCCGGGTTGTCACCAGCACAGGTGCCCTGACGCGGAGATGGCACCACTGGATGGCCCGATTCACTTACACGTGGGAAACGATCTTTTCACACAAGAATGGGTGCAGAACAGCAGGATCTCTTGGGACGTGGCGTGGCCTTGCTGCCGTTCTTCCTGTTCACACTGGAGTGTATAAAAAGCCTGCTGTTCTGGCTGCTGCTGGTGATTCTTAGGTACGTTGTGGACAGTGGAGGTCAGTCGACGTTTGTTGCGATCCTCCGAAGTTGGCAAATCTCGTCGAGAGCAGCGTGAGCTGAGATCAGATTTACCTTGAAAGCTTAACAGGATCGACAGTTCTGCGTGTATTGAAGGAAGTTTTGTTGAGGAAAATTCTTCTTGGATTTTTCTAGCATTTGAGAAAAAGCTTGGGGATTTGGAGGGGGGTGGGGGAGAGGAAGGTTTGTGTTTTTGGAAAGATATTATATAGTATCAGCGATGGAGCAAAGAACGATAGAATTGACGGTGGTTTCCGCACAGGACTTGAAGAATGTGAGAATGTTCGGAAGGAAGATGAGTCCGTACGCAGTGGCGTGGATCTACCCCAATATGAAAGTGGCGACACACATGGCTTCCAATGGAGGCGAAAATCCGACTTGGAACGCAATTCTCAAGCTGGAGTGCGAGGAGCGCCTGGTTGAGCAAGGCAATTTGGTGATTACTGTCGACCTTTACAATCACGGATCGCTGTCCAACAAAAGTATCGGTAGCGTGACCGTGCCACTGCCGGCCGGGTCGAACAGCGGTGACAAACCTGATGATGTTCAGAACTCCAGCAAAAACCAGACCCAACAACAATCGCGTCCAAAAGTCTTGTCATTGCAGGTGCGGAGACCGTCAGGACATGTGCAAGGGACTTTGAATGTGGCAGTAAGGCTAGGGGAGGTGGTGAAACTGCCAGCAACAGCAACGTGGGGTTCATCAAACTACGACAACAACGGAAAAGGAACAGCGACAGCGTACCCAGCTGCTGCTGCTGCTGCTGGAGGAGCAGGAGCATTTAACCGAGCTGGTGGAAGCAGCCAACAACAACAGTATGGCGGCGCGGCTGCTGGATACCCACAATACAATCAGCAACAGTACCCTCAATATCCAGGCCAGTACACTTCACAACAGGTTCCTTACTACCAACCTGCTGGAGCTGCAGCTGGTGGGTATATGCAGCCACCACCACCACCTCCAACCCGCAGTGGATTTGGTGGAGCAGGCCTTGGAACTGGATTGCTAGGTGGTGCTCTTGGAGGTTTTCTTCTTGGGGATTTGATGGGAGGTGGTTTTGGTGGGGGAGGTGGCTTTGGTGGTGGAGGTGGGGGCTGTGGTGGAGGTGGAGGTGGTTGCGGCGGAGGTGGATGTGGTGGGAACTAAGGGTTTGAGTTGAACTTGTCACTGCAGCTTTCTTAACCTCATCAAGAAAGGTGAAGGTGCCAGCCAGTGTGGGTTGTTAGGGGCACCTGTGGCCAGTGTGGGTGCTGGTTCATGTGGCCAGTGTGGGTGCTGGTTCACTGTGGCAGTATTGAAGACTGCGAACAACTCAGCTACCCCAGTGGCTGTAGGGTAAGGCTGCAAAGCTGGTGGTTGGGAGTTCAAATCCCTTCTCCTCATGCTCTGTGAGAACACTTAGCTACCCACCTGGTGGTTAGGGTTTCAAGAAGCTGTTGCCAGAGTTGGTATCAAAATCAAAAAATTATAAATTAAAAGATCGAGGAAGACTGGATAAGATCAACTCTGAAAGAATATACTACAAGAGGCCACCAAGGGAAGAAGTCTCAGTCACATGTGCTCTTTGCAGTTTAGCATCAAAATATCAAAAGTGTCTGGGTTGCTGAAAATTGTTTGGCACTAGCTAGATTGGGGTTGAGGTTTGTGAGTCGAATGTTCCAACCAAGTGTGGTCCCAGGCATTTTCCTGGGAGCATATATGTGTGAGGCACTTGTGTATTATAGGTTGTTACACACCTTAGGTGACCATGTGAGGTATTCAATGTGTAGAGGATACGATTAGTAAGACCAAGACAAAAGAATGCCATCATCAATCTTGTGGATTTGACTTGATCAAATGTTCTGCAGAGTTTTGAGCTACTTACTTGTGGGACAAAAATGAAATAAGTTTCGAATTACCGGATGCAGTTCTTGAAAATTCATGTGCCAGATACAAAACATGATACAAGAGCATGTCAGTGCTATGAAATATCTCAAGATGTTCATATGTGTGGAAGCATTGAAATCCATGTGGTGAAGTTTATTGGACATTGTGCAGTGGGCAAGTGGGATATGTGGTGAGGGCGAGGTTTATGGGTTGTAGGTTTGATATTGACACCCATTTGACTAAACCTGCTCAGCTGGAATCTATTTTCATTTCTAATTCCCACCTGATAATAGATTATATTCAATATATCTGAAATTTAGTATGTTTATAGTTCATAGATCTGCTACCAAAGCCAACAAGACATAGCATTCATCACCAACACCTTATCAAAGATAATGTCTTGTGTTTTGACCCAAAAGATTGCATATGGCTGGATGAATGGTGTTGGTCACATATTTGTGTACCAATGACTTACTATGGATTATATGTTTCTTGCATGCATTGAATACACTTTTTAGCTAAATGTATAGTTGGAAGGATAGCACAATCATTGACATCTTTGACTTGGATTAATTACATACAATATTATGTAAATTTGAACACTTGATCTTGTATAGTTGTTAATATATTTCATTTGTTATGCATTTAGGATTGTAACAACGATTTCACTTTAGCAATGAACACTAGTGATTGTTTATGGATGCTTATGAAATAATTGATTTAAATTTTTTTCTCTTTTGCATTATATTAACACATACATATACATCATTTGCATCATTCTTATTGCATATTATACATGTTTGGTTACATAGAAATGATTGCAGATGGTGAGAACATTTTTGTTGATTTAGTGTTGATGTTCATTTTATTTCATATTATTCTAATTCCTTTGTTCCATTTCATGTTTGATTTGTCATGGATTACCATATTGGCACCTACATTTATCGGTGTTCACACATCATACAAAATAACATAAAAACATTTGAATTGGCACATCATACTTAATACAAAATATGATTCACCTACCAGAAATAAGAATCCATAAATAAGAATCCAAGGCCAAAACACAAAATGAAAAATCGCAACACACAAAACCATAGGCAAAAAAATCTTGAAGAACTCATAAAAATTCCGAAAATAAAAAGCATTGTGTTTTATGGAATCTCAAATTACCAAAACTAATTTTGATAATTCATAACTTGGGATTATATTCTAAATATTAAATAGTTTGAACCTCATTCACACATAAGTTGGTTCTAAAATAAAACCCAATTGACTACATTAGTGCAATTTATTATTAACATAGTTATGATTTAACTAAGTGGCATTTAATGAGAAATATATTGTTGAACTTTGCAATTGCATCCCTTATCACCAATATTGTTTTTGAAACAAACTATAAGTTTGTTAGATCCCAAAATGGTCCAACTTTTCATGAACATGTGACATAAGATTTTCACCTTAGTAGGTAGCAAGGCACAACCCACATTTGTTCACATTCATATGAAAAAATTGTTTTTTCATCCTATTCATCACCTATTTTAAAGCTTGCCAAACCTAGGAGGTTTAACCCAAGTTTGGGCAAGCTTGATTCCTTTATAGCATTGCCCTCTCCCCCCAACCCCCCTTTTCATGTCGCAACCCTTCCCTTCCTATTACTGTGTTGCCCTCGCCTTCAATTATAACAACTATTACAGTTGTTTTGATGCTCACAAATTAACATCACAAAAAAATGAGGAGAAAGTGAAAAGCGCTCTCCCTGATTGGTTCGTTATTGAAGAAAAATCAGCTAATCAAGCTTTGAGCTTAAGCTGGCGATGGTGATGGCAACATAACTTCACAATACTATTATTGTCACCTTCCTATTCCTTAATTGTTGACATTAAAAAAGTAGAAAGATAAAAGAAAGAAGGAGACAGAGGTTAGATAAAGATGGATAAGAGAGAGAAAGAAGGGGCCCTTGTGATGAAAATAAGGGCCCTCTTCTTGTGTGTGTTTTTTTCTCTGTTCACCCAAACTCGAGGGTACACATGCCATGTTTAAGGTTCAACTCATCATGGAATTTTAAGCAAAAAAAAACTCCACCAAAATCATAAGGTGAGAATTTTTAACGCCCTGGTTTGCAACTCCCACTAGTTCCACTAAAACAACACAAATACAAACTTTGCAACAACAACAAAAATCTACGCAACAACTTACCACACCAAAATCTTACGCAATTCACTAACAAAACTGTGCTTACAAAAATTACAAAAACTTAAATTCAATTACAAAACAACACAAAATTAAATTAGACTTTTAATGATTCAAAATATGACTCATTTGTAACAAGCAAAAATTCAAGCTCAAAATACAAAATGAAAAATTACAACACACAAAACCATGGCCAAAAGAAAATTGACATAACAAATAAAAATTACAAAATAACAATAAATATTTTAAAATGTCAAATCATCAAAAATGATTTGAGAATTCACATCTTGACATTATATCTCAAACACTAAATAGTTCAAACCTCATTCACACGTAAATTGATTACAATGTTAAAATAAAATTGATTACACTAATCCAATTTATCATTAACCTAATTATAACTTAACTAGGTAGTTAAAGTAACACTTCTGACTCACTCTTACACATAAAATGATGAATATTATCTTTTTACATATTCTATTATAGTTACTCCTTTTGATGCCTATTCAATTATATAAGTATGAAAAATGAAAAATAATGGTCAAGCAATGACTACCCAAGTTAATTCAAGACCAAAATTTCTATCAATTTCTACATGAGTATTATCTTTGAAAACCAAAAGAATAAAAAATTTGAACCCAAACAAGATTATGAAACAAATTTTTCCCACTTCTTCTATAACAATCAATTAGAAAAAAACACATACACACACAAAACTATTGGTCCAAATAAAAGGAAGTTAAACAACCAATTTCTAGATGGATACAAACCATGCATTGATCACACCCCCTACCTTTACTCTAGTCATTGGACATAAACAAATAGATGAACAATTGTCACAATTTTGTCCTTGTAGGTCTGTCTTTCATTGTTACCACATACAATACCCCCATCTAGCATTATCTCACTTGTTTTGAAAACCTCTATGGGAAATCGTTGTTTTCTACACCAACAAATTTGTGTTTGCCATCATGCTTTCAATATATTAAACATAAACCACACATCTTTCACGGACTTTTGCTCCAAATTTCTACACAAAGCCAGTCCTCCACATAGACAAACCTAATCCTCATCCCATGAAACTTTGGATGTTTAATGCTTTACACCATACCTTGGAGAGCTTTGCATAAGAGCATCTTTAGTGGAGCCACATGAAACCACTTGTTATCACTAAATATTACATTCAATTTTAACATAACTACTTGCCCGTCAGCCACCAATACACACTATAATTTACATTGTACTTTCTTAAGCTAGTAATAAAACCAAAACATGGACCAATCATGGTGGCTAGCAAATGGGTAACAATCAACTTCTTGATGATTGTGATAGGCCACTCAAAAACATCAATTTTTTGTGTGGTGGAGGACTTAGAAAGTCATGCCATTCAACAACATTTTCATGAAGGAATTTTTTTCCACCCCACAATGGCAATTGGCTCATCTAAAAAGTGGCGTTGGTGGCCTTTTTTGGCACTTGTTGGAGATGCTTTAAAACCATTATGGGGAAGCCATGCTCTATATAGGAGGCTTATGGCATCTAAAAATCCCAAAAGTAAGGGTAACTTGTTAAATTATTGGAATACCAAATACATATATCATCTAGCCCTTTTGAAAGACAAAAACTACTATGGTGACAATATATAATCACCAACTTCCCCCCCCCCCAAATCCCAACCAATTTTTTTTTCAAAATAACCATTTTGGGTCATTTTCATGAAAAAAATGGTAAAATAATTGCACGTGTGTAATATGTTAACTGTCTTATGGGAAGAGGGGTTTACATCGAGGTTCATGAATCCATATTAACTGCCTTATGAGAAGAGGGGTTTACATCAAGATTCATGAATCCTAGCCAAATGTGTCACCTTACATGGAATTGCAATTATTGTGACAATGGTAGAATATTGTTCATTCTATTAATTAGTTTGTGAGAGTGCCCACAATTTTTATGTTTATAATTTTTTATTTTGTGTTGAAGGAGCCACATTGATTGGCTCATTACCAATTTTTTTGGAATTGTGGGTAGTCCCTCCTAGAAGCATATCCCTTTGGCCCCTCACTTGCAAAAATAAAAGCCTAGTGGCTTTCCTTTGAAGGCCAACACCTTTTCTTTATGTATTTATTTATAAGTTATATACATGCAAGTTGAAGTGTGCCCAAACAATATGGGACAAATAGAGGTGCTTTGGGAAGACAAGAACCGAGTTGAAGTAACACAACTCATTCTACCATTACATTAGTGAGGTGGCTGCCTTCACTCAGGGTTTCTTTTTTTTTCAATTTTGTGACGTAGCTGAAGTGGTGATCATCAATAAGATGATTTAACCAGATTTTGGCTACAGACTAGATATGAAAGTAGAAAAAAAATTACAGAATCCTTCTATATTCTTGGCTACGTATTGGAACTTATCATAAAAATCTGGTGATTCAGAAACTTTTGTTTTCAAAATCTGACAAATTTGGGCCATGTTTTCCATGGAAATCCTTTGTTTTGAAATCATAATTTTCAGGTCAAAATTTGGCAAAATTTTGCCAAAATAAAAACACTGCCTTCACTAGTCAATTATCATTGCCGCGGTGCCGTGACTGCTTGCTTCACCCTCTTCCAAGGGTAAAAACCAAAAAATTCTCAACCCCGTCCAATGAGGTGATAGCCCTCACCTTAATGAATGAGGTGGCTGCTTGTTTCACTCTCTTCCAAGGGGAAAAACCAAAAACATGCACCCCTTCTCTCAAAAGAAGAAAATACTAACCCTTCCAACTACATGTTCAACAATCTCATTTGACTCTTAAAATTTTCTATTCTTCACACCATTTGTTCATTTTCAACTTAGTCTAATGGCAAGGGCTGAGAGCATGAGTGTATATTATGTGCTTTTCATGCGGTTACTGAACATTTTGAAACATTTGTTGCACGGAATTTACTTCTTAGATCTCGCTAGATCATTTACTTTTTGATGTGACCACCAAACAATAGTCAGCATATACTCTTTGAAACCCAATGCTGGAAACTTGTCCAGAAGCCGAAGAGTTACAATTATTGGTCTGGAAACTACAGTTGATTGGAAACCTTGTTGATTGTGCCTTGTCCACATTCTCGTATTCTCAGCTGAATTTGACTTCCAGGTGATTTGCCTTGTCAAACTAGTTTTCAAATCATAATTGTACACAACCAACAGGAGGCACCCCAGACAAGTGGACCCTCACTAAGTTGATTATAGGATGAATAGCATACCTGTGAATTATTTTCTGACATCAGAAGGTGGAGTAAAAATCTGGAGAGAAAAATTTCATTTGGTCATTGCTGCTCCCTCCAGTCTCCTTACAATCCAAGTTTTCTCCCTTGCAAATTCAGCTGATCCTGAAGTCTCATGGACCGTTTCAGTAGTCATTAAACCTGATAAAGCATGCAAGACTCACAGCTGACTTTACCTCACAAGCCTCGAATAGTAGCAACTACCAACTAAACTGAATCTTCCAATTCTCTTAACACCCAAATTTCTAGGTGTGCAATCTTTCCAGCCTTCTCTCAATAGAATTGCACTGCATAAACTATTTACCATGTCAATATTAAAAAAACTCTGCCCATCTTGTCCTTGTGAACAGTCAGTCAGAATATAAACAACTGCACATTAAAACTTTACAAGAACAAGTTTCATCGGTCCAGCCAAAAGAGTTGGATAAACACATGAAAAGTCTAAGGAAAATGAACCAGTGAGGACTCAACCTTCTCTCCATTGTTGGAGATTGTAACAAAAACTGGTTCTACAACTTTCAAATCTTCAAGGACCAGAGTGTTCTACTCAACAATTTTCTGTGTTTGAACAGGCATTTGTTCTAGAATGAGGTAGATGTACCACCAAAGCAGATTGCCACATATGACAGTTTGGGTCATCAATGCTCCATTAAAATTCCACCACTTAGGTAACACATACCAGCAAAAAAGCTTGAGAATCCAGAAGATACACCCAAAGTTCACCTCCAAACTAATATCAAACACGAAGAATTTGAAGCTTATTGGAGAAGGCAATTGCAACCCAGTCAGGCTGCGTTGATGACCATTGTAGTTGGTTAATCTCTGCTCCTGCGGTATATGCAAGAATCGGGTCAAGACCCCCATCCACTGGTTGACTCATTGTGGACAAATCCCAAATCAGTGCCTGCAGCAACCAGAAGCTCACATGAGAAAAAAGAACACAGAGATAATTTTCAAAACTGACAACTTCTACATAGCTCAACATTTACCTGTGAGTCATCACCAGCAGTGCAGATATGGCAGGAGCTGTGAGGAGCCCAGGCAATGGCATTAACAGAGGCTTGATGTCGCTGGAGCTCAGCAACAGGGAGAGTTGGATACCGTATGTCAAGGACTACCACCTTGGATGCATCCATGAGAATTGTTGCCATATAGCGAGGGTCTTGCTTGTTCCAACCTAACCGTAGCAGAGGTGTGTCTGGCTGAGGGCTCTCATATATGATTGTTGAGTGCTCTTTGTCTCGAAGATCAAAGACCCTAACTGAACCATCTGCTGCCACTGATGCAAACACCCCTACACCCCCCCATGCAATGTCATAGACTTCTTTGTCATGAGCAATTAACTGTGTATCCACAACCTCCCTCTCTATGTCCCATATTGTGCATGTTGTGTCAATGCTGCTTGTTCCCAGTCTTTTGGGTTCCAATTCATTCCAGTCAAATGAGGTCAGGGGTGCACAAAATTCACTGTTCTTATTGTTGTTCAGCCCACTTTTTAACTGCACTCGATCTTCACATATTTGCCAAATGCGCAGATAGTCCCCTGTGGTTGCCATCAAGTCTGGCTTCTGGCCATCCTTGTCAGGAATGAACATGATTTTGGTGGTTGGGTATGGGTGGTTGAAGGAAAGCTTGGGGTCAGCCACAAATTTTCCAGTCTCATCATTGAGCTGTACTATCTCCACCTGCACATGTACTTCTCCATAATCATTCTTCTCTACTGTACAAGGAACTAAGGGCGTCCTTAGGCTCTGAAGATCCACATCATCTTCTTTTCCATGATTATGACAGTCACCATTCATATACTGCTCTTAGCAACCCTAGTGCACTTCTGACCAGTTTTCAGCAATTGTATTTTGTCCTCAATTTCAAACTGCAAAGCATTTTGTCAATGGCTGGACAATCATGTAGGGACTTACCTTATTCCTGACCTCTTCAATGAAACTGCCAATGGCGACACGAAACTTTTTGTCACTCCTCACACTCCAATTCATGCCATATATTGGCCATGGCGCTTCATAGGTGTAAATCTCAGCCCTTTTGGGTGGTTCCTCAGCATACAAATCCATCTTCTCACTTGTCATCTCTCACGCCAATGGCTTGCCTTAACAATCTGCAGCTTAGCTTACTCCCATTTGCCACACAGATACTGATTTGCTGTCAATTTCTTCCACAGAATATCAAGGTGCAAGAGATTTGTCAGCATGAAGGCAGATAGCATCAAATCCAGCATCAAAGTGTTATACAAGCAAAAATCTCCAAGTGATTCCAAGCCAGCCCCACAAAAAGATGACACATGTGTGTAAAGGCATGTCTAGGAATTGCAGTACAAATAGACAGCTTTGTGAATTCAAATCCTTTTGACAATCTTGGAAATACTTTCAGGGCTTCATCCAGCAAACCAAGGTTCAGCACAGTTCCAGATGATTTGAGGAACACAGAGTGAATCGAGTTTGTGGCAAAAAGTAAGAACCACAAATCAAACTAAGTAATTGAGAATTCCACATACTCAGATGTCAAACTGAAATCACTAGGATTGTGCAAAACTAAAACTTCAGATTAATCAACATTATTCAACATTCTGGACTAAGCACAACCTATCTCTGCCATGGGTATGTATGTATGTATGTAGACACAGGAGCAATCTGAAACCTAAGGGGAAAAAACCGGTTTTCCATGACAAAGCAAACAAATGCTTTTGATGCAAAACATGCACTTGATTATATGACCTTCTATGATTTTTTCACCTTTCTTTGATAATTACACTCCAAAAGACACAGACTTCCAACCGTTGTGAAGAAAGTTGAAAGAAGTTAGTCCAACATATCGAAACTATTGATCAAGCAGCAATTCACCATGCCTGAAGTCGGTTAAGCATTCCATTTAGACATGAGGCGAACGACTATTTAGGAGGCTCAACAGCAAGCAAGCACAAGATGTCTCAAATGGCTTTGGCAACTCCGCCAAGCTTACTCGAAAGGCGATCCGCGAGAGAGAGAGAGAGAGGTGGATTACTCATTTCAAGCAAGCGAAAAAGCAAACTATCATGAATGGAAAGAGAAAGTGCTTCAAAGCTCGCAACCGAAACTGGCCAATAAATACCCATGAGCGCCTCTTCACAAAACTACTCCTACCTACTTGCTCCAAAAAGGTTGGTTTCTCAGAGATCGTAGAAGGAAACATACAACATAACTCCTAGTATGTTCTCCTATCACTAGAGAGGTGAGGGATAGCATAAAAATGTACCAGAATGACCGCACTCCATCTTCAAGGGAACTGATGAACATACAGAGCTGACTACTGATACCAGCTGCTTTGCTTGATCAATCTCGTCTCCGACGATTTTGCCAACAAAAACTCCGCGAGACGGGAGCCTGTGTGGATGGCTGGGTCTTGTAAACACAAAAACGAGGCCGTACTTCAGAAAGAGACAAAGATGCTTCCTTCACCTTTTGACATAGCGACAAAAATAGGAACTGATTTTGGTCCAATCTTCTGTGCTTCCCGATTTTTTCCCCCCTCCTTCCTTCCCTCTGGCCTACCCACCCTCACACCGCCCTTTTTCCTCGCTCTCTCTCTCTCTCTCTCTCTCTCTCTCTGTGTCTGTGTATCTTCCGCTGTTTTGTGCACTGCAGTGTGGACGACACAGTAACTGACAGCGGTTTCGTTGATAAATGAACTTAATAATGATCTTATCTAGAGGCATTATTTTGGTCATGTGTTGCAAGTTCTGCTATAATAAATGAGTCTTCTCCTCGACCTCGTCATGTGGTTTTGCACTGTGTATTTGGTGATGGTGGTGGGGAGTGGGAGGGGGGGAGAACTTTTGGCAGAAAGTGACTCGGAAACTATTGTAAGAGAACTAGTTTTACACACTATTATGTATGCTTCCTGTTGTTGCAACAAGTTGGACACATCATAGATACGAAGCCCCGGATCTTGCACCATGAATAGCAACAATGGTCCCAGTTCCGACTAAAATGTGTGGTGCCCCGCTTAGAGCATCTCCACCCTCCCCGCAGTGGTAAATCACACCTTTACATTAAAATAAATTGATGTTTGATCTACCCATTCTTCACAAACATCAAACAAATCATTTCAAACAATGAATGACCATTTGTATTTTTACATTTGGACCAATAAATATTACTAACAACACAACATGAAAATCTAGTTAGAGATGTTAATAGGTAGGGTGTTCTTAGGAAGGGCCAAAAGTAGTGGCAGCCAATTTTAGGAATAGAATTTTCATGCAACCAATGAGAAGTTAGTTGTGTCATGGAGTGAAGGGGCTTCCCTTTTTTGTCTTGTGGGTGGGTGGGGACTGTTGGGGGGGGGGGGGTGTGGTGGGTTTGTTTTCAAGTTGTGTTTGGTGTGGAGAGTGGACTGTTCACTTTCCACTTGGACAGAGGACTTTCCATGCAAGATTTTATTTTTGGGGGAAGGGGCAGCTGGCGGGGTCAAAGCAATAAGTTTCCAAGTTTCTGACATGTTCCCCAAAATGTTCCCTTTAGCACCTCACTTTTATCCCATATGCTTTGGCAAATGTTGTCCTTCTTTCACATAGATAGCTGAGCCAAAGTTTAAGAACCCTGTACTTCTGAATAGAACCTTCTACTTTGCGGACCTTCCATCGTTTCGTTTTTTGGATTGATGGGCCAATTAAATTGGCTTGTTGAAATCCTCCCCAAAAAAAATTGAACTTGGGAGGTGCCTAATATACTGAATAGGAGAGAGGTGAATAGGCATGTGTGATAAAATGATCACAACATTTTTGGTCATTTTAACTGAACATGAATAGGATTTAATAAAAAAAAAGTCTTTACCAATGTTAGTGGAGATGCTCTTACACTTACTAATGTGTGTTGCCAATTTTAATAGGAATAAGGGACCTCTTGAGAGAGTAAGGGACCTCTTGAGAGAGTAAGGGGCCTCTTCCTTTCTGAGGAGGCATTGTGAGTAGGGTAACATCAATGTATTAGGGTGTTCTAAAATAAGTGCCCCTCGGTTCCACCCTATTTTGAAGGTGTTAATCAATGTAAAGCGCTGACAGAAAACATTACATCTTCAATTTTTTCTTGTGATGCCTGGAAAATACCCATTGAGTATCATAAGAAAATATTTTCAAAAGGCCTTACCATTGGTGGAGGAAAAGTTTTACTTCCTAAGGGGCCCTTCAGATACACTAGAATTCTTTTGCTGGTGCTTTATGCACAAAACATAAGGTGTCCTCCAAAGACATTGCAAATTTTTTCCAGGTGCTTTATGTCTTCATTCATAGTGACCTCACATTAAACCTAGCCCTTGTTACTCCCCAAACGTTGATCACTTCTACACTCCTTCAAGTGATCCACATGGCCCCATATCATCCACAGGTCATTTTCCCCATCCCCTTTTGCAACACTTTTGCAAACTTGAAAAATAAATCAAAATCAACCTTAATAATATCAAAGATCAAGGGTTTAAAACACTTGCCTAAAACAAAGGGAAAAGTGTGGAGGGCTAAAAGGAAACATTTTCAATACTCTCAACATGCATTTTCACTTTGAATATCGAATGTTAAACATTCAACATAGAATTCCAAATATTAATTCATGGATGAATCAAAAGACATTTTTGTCATAACATATTGTAAGATAATGGTTCAAACTTCACATGCCCAAATAAAATCTATGTATGAAGCAAGGTAGTTTGTTTTGTTTGTCACGTTGCTAAGATCTCCCAAATCATGGCGCTCCATGCTGTGCTGTTGGTATCTTCGGAAAGCTCTCAATGAGTATGGGTGCACTGCCTTGGTTTGAGACTGTTGGGACCTATTGATTGTTGAACCATTTTCTCAATGAAAATTAAATAAAATGGAAACTGAAACTGCATTGGAATTTGGAGGTGTTCTTGGTGTTGTTGGAAAATCCTTGGTGAATCGTATTTAATAGAGTTTGTTTCATGATTTTCAGAGCTAAGGTGTGGAAGATATTGATTTTTGAATGAATTTTGTTGTTGAAAATTCAAACAAATTGCAAAAATTGATTTTTGAAGGAAAAATCAATTGAGCCTTCAATGTGTTTGTTCACACTTGGGCTGAGGGCACAAGTTACACTAGTGCATATTAATTGGTACATTACTATCTCAAAATGTAGGACATCATGCAAATTAAGGAGTCTTGAACATTTATAACATGTTGTCAATTTAGGCAAATCATGCTTAAGTTGCATAATCTTTAAGACATTACAAGGTTTTTGATGTGACATTAAAACAACGAACTTTTATGCCCACTTGCTCATGTTTTTTTCAAGGTTATAGTTATTTAGAACTCTAGAACACCAACTGTTCCAACTTAGAAAATGAGTTTTCAAAGCTTTTGAGAAATTTGGTGAAATTTGATTTTGATGTAAAAGCCATGAAACATATATATATATATATAATCATGTGGTGGAATAATGCATCCTACAAAGTTATAATCATAATGAATTTCAATGTTGAATTGGGTCCAAATTGCATTAAATCCCTTTTCAATTCTATTATGTAATTCAAATTAAACATAGGATTTTTAAGTTAATGAAATGGTATGATCTTTTAGTATTTTGAAGTTTCCACTACTTGAACTCCAAAACTAAAAAAATGTGTAAAATTCAAGAGGTTTTCACTTTGTGCTCATATCCATAAATTTCATGAAATCCACCATTTGGGAGGCATGGGGACACATCATATTTTCTTGAAGGGTTTTCAATATGGAAACATTTTTTGGTCTACTTTTTAATGATTTTTTCAAGTTGCATTCATTTTTGTCATGGCAAGAATGCTCAAAATATATTATTAAATTGATATGGTGGTTTGATGTATAAATATATTTTTCAAAGGTTTTTTGGTCCTTATGGTCTTTTATTATTACATGTTAATGAAAAAGCCCAACATTTCCATAACATCAAGTTTGAGATAAAAAATTGTATGTGTTACATTCTATCACATTTCTAATGTATAATCCTTGACTTTAAAATTGTTTCGATTTATTAAAGTTTGTTTTGTAATGGATTGGTAATGGTTTAATGTATATTTTACATTTGAATCTCCATATATGAAATGCACATGCACACAATTTAAAGTTATTGTTTGTTATTGCAAAGTAAAAAGAAAAATTGTAACCATGAAAAGTCTAATGAACAACATAATCCATTATTTGGTTATCTATAAAGTAGGTTGCAATGAGAATTAAAACCCCCCATTTGACCAACATTAAATCATAACAACAAACTAGGTGATCTCATGTTACAAATGAAAATAACAAGCAGCTAATCTCAAATTTGCAACAAAATTGGTGTTCTAGGTAGTTTGGTCCATGGTTGGTTCATTGAGCTTTTTTTATTTTCTTGTAAACTTTGTACATAAGCTTTGCATTCTATTTTGGCATTAGACTTAGAATCAATGCTCCCATTTTGAGCTTGAAATGAATGTTTATTAATAGGCTTTTAAGATGTTGAAGACCTAAACACAAGGAAATCAACCTTAGAGAAGCAACACTTGACAAAAAGAGACATGCAATGAGCTTGAACTCCTCTTCCTTTTAGACCTAAACTTGAAATTTCTCTCTATTTTGGCATTTTGCACTTCTCTACCATTTGTGCTTTGCTATGTTTTTGAACTTTTTTTCAATTGGTGAGTCATAGTTATTTATTTATTTTAGGTGGTGATGCCATGTGAATACATTTATCCATTGTCATTTACCAAGCAAGAGAGTAACAACATTGCATGGTCTTGACTATGACTTAATTTGAAAAGAAATGGTATTTAATTTTGAAGATTTAGGATTAGGTTAGGCGTATTCCTTTGTCACCATCTTGTGATACGCTATTTCTCCCCATCACCAATGGGTGATATGCATACAATTTCAATAAAAAAAGTGATTCAACACCTTGCAAATTACATTGGTGAGCTAGGACACAATGTTCATGGGTGAGGACATTTTGCCCATGAAATAGACAAAAAAAGGTGGCATTTAAAAATCAAATTAAAAAATGAAACAATTTAAAACATAAACAAAAGAAAGTAAATTGAAAGTATTTTAATGTATCAATAAGAGTCCATTGTGCCCTAAATTGAATTTATGGTAAGTTGTATATAAAATTTGAAAAACTTTAGTATAACAAAAAAAGATAAATAAGTTTGAAATTAAGTTATCAATATGATGTTCAAAGATACTTTTTCATTAGAAACTTATATATAAATAAACATAAAATATGAAGCTCATTGTATATTCAAAGGCATAATAATAAAACTTTAATATATATTTTAAAACATACTCAACACATGTTTAAAATAACAATACAACAACTCACATTATGAAAAAAAAGGTTCACAATTACTTGCATTTGTAAAAACTTACTAAAACAATGAGAAATTTGAAAATGAATGCAAATTAATGAAAAAATCTTCTATCTTTGATCATTAAACAAAAAAATTCCATGTACAACCATCTCATGATGAGATTTATTGTTATTTTAAGTTTATTTTCTTGCTTTGTTTTTTATGACTACCAAAGTAGTCCAATTGTCTATTTTATCTAGCTTGCACCCTCATGTTGGTATTGACAAATTCATGGTGCATTAATAGAAGGATTGCAAGGTTTTATCCCTTGGGCACCTTGATGTGCAAGTGGAGGTTTTTAGGCACCTATCATAATCTTTTGACTTTTGAAGTTTTTTTATTACTTGCTTCAAATGCCTACGGTGATTGTTTTAAATCTTTGTACAATTCTTTTGTAATATAGTTGTAGTTTGTCTATTACAAAATATAAGAATTGATGTGCATATTTTGTGAATATGAAGGTTACATGTTAGCCTTATTCATAGTTGGGGTACCAAAAAAGATTGTCTAATGGAAAAATGATTGCAAAGGACCAATTTTGATTTTTATAACACTTATTCGATTATAATAATTTTTGATTGTTGTATGCCTATAATTAGAATGATGGCATGTTCAATTAATGAAAGTATTTAATAATGGATTATATACAACATAAATGTCCTTTTGAGTCCTTTTAAATAATGAGAATCCTTGTTTTAACTATATATATTTAAAAAATAGAATAAAAATAAATGATTTTTAAAAATTTTAATTTATGGATGAACAATGTTTAGATATAAGTTTAGTAATGTCAATTGCATGCATTTGATTAGATTCTACATCATACAAAAATATTGAAACCACATAATTCATTACAAAAGGTTACAAGGAAAATAATAATTTTTTTGGGTCATTTGGTTGGTTTTTTGTATTCATTGGGCTTAAAAGTTATAGCACTATTAAAAAATGTCACACAATTTTCTAATCAAATTCATTATGGGGCTTTAAAAGTGAAATCTATTCATCCAACCTTAATCATTTCACCTTGGTTAAAATTATGTCATTATGTAATCATCGTGTTTCACTAATAGTTGAAATAATTCATTATAATATGTAAATTTGTTTTGATGTTGTCTTAGGTAGGTTGTAGATAGATAGATAAGTAAATATTTATATATAGGTCATAGGTTGTAAGTATAAGTATGTAAGGCAAACCCATCCTCACCGTGATTTTCTTGGACTCATTGAACTTTTTGGAACCCAAGTCGCTAAATAAAAACAAATGTCCTCCCTTTCATCTTATTTTTTAATTTATATATATGAGAATTGATCTTTAAGCAAAACCATATAGGGGTAAATTGAGGTGCTATTGGGAACATCTTGATGAACTCTTTGGGAACCTGATAGGAACCTTATGGAAACATGATGAGAACACATTGGGAACAAGGGAAAAAAAAAATCCCCAACCCCAACCCCAACCCCTCCTCAAAAAGAAAAAAATTAGACCCTTTGTGAGTGCATGCTGAACCTTCTCATTGGTTGCATGTAATTTTCTATTTCCAAAACCGTTTGTCATCATTTTTGGTCTGGGCTAATGGCATGGGCACAAACTGTGGGACTTGAACTCATTATGCTAATGAAATACCGATACTTTTTGTGACTACCATAATAATAATGTGTCTTATCCCAACTTCCAAGCTGCTCTGCTGCAGATTTCAAGAAGTAATTAAAATTGTACTAATTTTCACTCCATGTTTGTTTGGAAGATGTTAAATTGGCCTAAGATTGTAAATGCAGATTTTTTTAATCTCAGCCTGGCCTTTGCCTGGTTTGTTTTTACCTCGTGATACCTAAACACATTTTGGGTTCATGTTATGCATGTTTTGACCATGTTATGAGTCTGTAACAAGTCACTGGGCATGTCCTGTGCCCTTTGAAACATTCATAACATGGAATGTTATGAGTGCACAATGTGCCCGAGTATCACTCAATTTTTTAAAGAAATATGAATGGGGCAAAGGGCAGACTGGAGGAATAAATTGTAGCAGTTCTTTTGTACTGACTGCATTTACAATCTTAAGTCAATTTAACAATTTTTGGCTATTGACAGGTGAGGAAGGTGCATCTGTAGATAGGTAGACTAAATAAATCAGAACAAAAGGATGGAGGGAAGAAGATGTTAATTTCTTTACACATGAGAATGGTAGCTCTCTGGTGGACCAGTGTGTTTTGTTTTGGGCAAAATTTCGTCAAATTTTGACCTATACAAAGGATTTTCCATGGAAAACATGGCCCACATTCGCCAGATTTTGAAAAAAAAAAGTTTTCAAATCACCAGATTTTTGTGATAAGTTCTAGTAAGTAGCCAAGAAGATAGAAGGATTCTAGTTTTTTTCTACTTTCATATCTAGTCTGTAGTCAAATCTGGCTAAATCATCTTATGGACGATCACCACTTCAGCTACATCACAAAGTTGAAAAAATAAACCCTGCTCTGTACTCTTCCTTGTTTCTCATTGCCTTACCCTCAGGTTGCCGGCCCTGTGCCTAGGCCTCTAAGGCAGCCACAGTGAACCAGCACTCACCAGCACACTATGAAGGATGGATGGTAAGTGGTCAGGAAATAGTTTTTTTGGTTGGGTTCCAGTTCCTGAACTAACCATCATGGTTAGCTAGCTCTTTTTTACTACTTACCTACTTGTGGGTTGTTAGTAGGTAGGTAGGTAGTAAAAACAATCCTTACATATGCATAAACTATAAACCATCATCTACTCACCTAGTAGTTATCTATTTTCTTACCTCTCTACCTATATATGAGACTTATTTCTCACAAAATTGGTTACCAAGGTGAAACCAAATATTAACTTGGTTAAGGCTCATCCACAACTGAGTAATGACGGGCATCCAGTGCATGGTGTGATGGTGGGTGCTGGTCCACTGTGCCCGCAGATCCTCACCTTTGGACATTGTAGTGCATAAGGATTGTTTTCATCTTGCCCAGCAGCAAATTGAGCAGAGACCCTATTTCTAACTACCTAACCATTTGATCCAGGTAATTTTTTTTGAGGGGGGATGATTCCAATCTATTTACGTTTCTAAACATTCCTAAAGGTTTCATCTTTGCGACAGTAAAAAAGTTTGGCTGAACTTCTAGTGCAACAAGGCACCACAAACACGCTGCTGGCCCTGCCAATAGATAAGATGTTGTACATCTACCTACTCTGTCCACACTCTGAACACCAAAACAATCCGTTCCAATCTGAACAGTCTAAACACTTTCACCAAAGAAACCGGTTCACCTGAAACTGGTTCTAATAAGGTAAAACTTTCAAAAGTTGGATCCAATGCGATAGTCCCTGCCCCTGTGGGGGCAGGGCCCAACAAACACGGCAAAGTGGGTTGCAGGTTCGAGCAGCTTTAACAATGTCATCATTTATCAGATCTAATTTTAATTTTAAATGTTTGGTGGGAATAATTTTTTGGGTCATTTATGTTCGGCAGTGAAAATAATAATAATAATAATAATAATATCTTATATTTCAGCATTACACAAAATACTGAAGCTAGCGTCCTTGAGAGGTTTCTTTTAGATTTTTCGCATGATATGATAGGCACATATTTATCAAATGTTTTCTTGACAACTCTAAAAGGTAATTAATTAGTGCTTAACCAGTCTAGGTACTAGGGTATTAGGCACCTAGGACCCTGATACCTAGGCGGCTGTTTACGAAATCTGCATCACTGAAGCAAGCAGATTAACTACTTTGCGTCACTAGGGTTATGATACCATGACGACACATGACCTCATAAAGTTCTTTAGTTGTCAGTCACACTTTCATCATGCCAGTGCATTTCTGGCAAAAGAAGCAAGCGGATAGTCCTTGCAACCTAAGTATGTAAATGAATAGATATATAGTCCTGGCCGAACTCCCAAGGCCTTCAGGACTCAATATATGCAAAAATGATGGTGCTGACTCACTCCGCACAACCTTCTCAATCTCCACCTAACAGATGAGGCTTTCTATCATGTGATTTGTTGGCCTTTGCCTACCAAGGCAAGGATATTGTGTTTAGATTCATTATTGAGTATAGTAGCTTAAGGGATTTATTTTAGCCCCTAGGTAATAATAATAGGGTCTATTTTTATATGAGGATTTTTTGAAAGATGATATTTTTGGCTTGTGTTGAAACTTGAGATAAGTTATATAGAGTTATAATATCTTGAAAGATTATATTTTTGCATAGTGAAATATTTGAGTTTTCGTAATTCTTCTTCTTTCGCCTTAACATACTTTTTTTTAATGTAAATGGCAAGGCCACAGTGTGACACACCCCTTGTTAGTTATAGAAATATCCAGAATTGTATTCTTTTATTTGTTGTTATCTCTTTGAATTTGCCAAACCTTTAAGTGTAGGGCAAAATAAACCGTATGCCAAAAAGAATTAGGCCAATAATTCTTGTAAATTAGATGCCATGCAAAGGGTTCTTTAATGTAAAATATCCTCCACCTATACTATGAAATGATGATTAGATTCTCTTTTGGAAGGTCCCCATTGAAAAGGTTATGCTCAATGTTTTTTTACCAATAATTTTTTTGACAAAAATTGGGAAAAATGATAAGAAAAAAAGCCTAGTTATGGTTGTAACTTCCTTATACTTTTTACTTGAGGGACAATAGCCCTAAGTGTATAGGGAGCTGGCAAACATAATGCCTTACCCTATGTATGTGGGTAACATGATATAGGTGATGATATAAGCATCAAGCCAGTATAATATTTGATTATGAATTGTTGAGGCCAATATTTGGACTAGGTGTGCTTAATCCTAAACCCTAATAGGCTATAGCTTTGGACTTTGAACTTCCATACCCACCTCGTCCAAATTTTGAACTAGCTGATAGGAGGATGCAATAAACTACCTTAAATTCTAATTATCAGGTAATGCTAATTACCTTGATGTCTTTTGTTGATGCAGGGCTAGAATGAGTTGGAGGTGAGGCTACATAGTGAGAGAGTTGGAGATTTTAGGTTTTCAAATGATAATGATTATATACTTGGTAGTAAAATTTGATGCTCAAGATGTTACTGTTAGAAAAATATTATGATGTGTTTCAGTTTATGCTGCCATGACTCACAAAGTGTGTGATTGATCCCAACATTACTAGTGATTATTTCTTTAGTTTGGGATGATTATTTGTTGTACTTGAAAGTGAAAATGGAAAGCATTTTGAAATACAATGAGTTTTTCACATATTGGTGATGTTCATGTTCAATACTTGCTAGTGTTAATCTTTTCTCTACTTGTTACATTTGTTATGCTATCCAAAAATTCAAATTTATTTATACACATCTTAATGGTATGTAAAGTTGACAATTTGAAATACAATGAGTTTTTCACACATTGGTGATATTCATGTTCAATACTTGCTAGTGTTCATCTTTTCTCTACTTGTTACATTTGTTATGCTATCCAAAAATTCAAATTTATTTATACACATCTTAATGGTATGTAAAGTTGACAACTTGTCTGCTACGTATAAAGTTCTAGTATTGCATTTGTTGGAGATTTACATAGCATTATCATATTTGTATGTGATAAACCATATACTTGCCTAACATTATTAATAACATGTTGAATCTAATAACCAATTGAAAAAGTCCACTGTCAAGGTCTCTTATCAGCATAATGCACAATAGAGAGCATAGCATCGCCCACTATAAGCATTGAGCCAAAATTACAGACCCCCCAATCCTACTGACCCACTTCAATGGAGTCCTAATTCTCAATTTCAACAGTTCCAATAGTGAATGCCCAAGGGTTTAGGGTTTAGAAAAAGACAGACTGACCATAACACTAATGGGGAAGTAAATCTGTCATGAGGACACTAGAGGAGGAAGTGCACAGGAAAAGATAGGACATAAGTCCTTGCTTAGTTGCCCATACCAAGTGGCTAATGGCTCATGTCATGGTTCAGCTACCAGAGGCCAATGATGACAGTTAAGAGTTTGAAGAGATAGTCCATCAAAAGTTCCCAACATTGCCTTTCCAGAGCAAACATTCATGAACTTCAAATCTCTGGAGAGTTCCACTCAGCCTGTGAGGCGCACCAAGAATTTGCACAAAGCCCTGCTGAAACTCGGATATATTCAAGCTGTTTTTTCATAACACTAGATCAAACACAACAGCATCCCACCAAGAGCCTCATCTCCACATCTGCTAGGTAGCCTGATAAAAAGAGAGTGGGGTGCAAGTGAAGAATCAGCAAGTCGATCAAAAGTTGCTCATCATCACTACATTCCTCTGCATCTATGAGTAATCATGACATACGTGAGTCAAATGTTCTTGTGGGCAATAGCCTTATTGACATGTTTGACAATTGTGGGAGCATGGAGGACACACAGAGCATACTGAACAAGAAGTGCACATGCAATATGATCAATTGGAATTCCAGCTTGTAGCAATGCAGGCCTAAAAGATGAAGGCCACTTTGAGTTCATGTGTTCATTTTACACTATTTCATGCTGGCCCTTTACATGAGGAAGAGCATTTTATTCATCACAGATGCCTTGTGGGCCAGATTCTTGTGTCTGGATGTCCTTGCTTGGTGCTGGCACAGTATATAGTGATGTGGAGATGAGAGAAACACATTGCAAAAAAAGAGTGTTGGAATTGGACCCCGCAATTGGACTGTGGGCTGCATGGGCTCTGTGTTATGATCTGGATTCTAGGGCAATATTTTGCAACAGAAAGGAAAATGGGTGTGGAGCAACAGTTCAGGTGCACCTGAATTAAGGTAAATAGTGCTAGGTGAACTGCTTTGTAGTGACCAGATGCCATGTTTTGGAGAGAGGATGATGAACGGTATTGCAACCCCACTGATCAGAACACCATTGGCACTTGCATTGGATGCTAATACTGTGCAGTCTTATGTGACCTTTAAGAGCTTTGCAAATAGATCTGGCTTGAAATCTTGCTGGACTTATGAGCACTTCGGTGCCTACAGGAACACATTTTGGGAGAACCCAGATCTGTTAATTGCTGTTCCTCTCTCAAACCTAAGTGCCTGCCTCAAAGGCTAGCTTCAAGTCAACACTCTGATCCTTACACCTCTCAAAACTCTAGTATCATGGCCCAATCTTCAGCTAGACCCTTAGCTATGGGTGAGTTTGACACTAATCAACTTCTAAAGATGAGTTTGATACATTAGCCAAACTCCCCAAAACTCCCATGCTTTTGGTTGAAAGTAACAAACGATCTATGACAGAAATGTAGTCATAAGATACTGTCATACTACAGTTGCCATGAGAAATGTTGTTGGCCATAATGTACACATGGCTATAATAAACATTACATTTCAACTGCGGTTGTGCTGCATAACACTAGCACTTCTAATCAGAGCTCACACAAGTGCAGGCCATGACCTCCCATGTTGCAAACCTTGAAATTCTGAGTGTTGAGGGGAATGTTCACACCAAGAAGTACTACAAATACCTCCTCCATGACATACTCCCATTCTCCCAGAATATTATCTCCCACACTGAGCTTCACATTTGACACAAAAAAAAACAAAAGTGATGATCAAGAAGATGCTTTGTCTCAAGATGTTCTCTTCACTTTTTCTCTTCATGACTAGAGATTTCAATACATCTTTGGCAGATTGCATACCATATTAAGATGGTGCAACATGGGGTGTGAATTGAGATGGTGCGCTGCAACATCTTCAGCATTACGGTCAACTTTGAAAGACAAAGCAAGCTCATAAATGCCTGCAGTGGTCACTGAAAGTTCTCCCCCCAAAGAGGTTAGGGCCCTCTGACACCAACCACAACATGCAGAAAGTGGATTGTATTATCCGGTGTTTTGGAGATCATCCTTGGTCCCCAATCTCAACCAAGCTATGGCAGCAAAAACAAGAGAAACCTTGCTCACTTCTGAATTTGTTCTACCACAGACAGGCATGACAAAACAGAATTTAGAGAATGCACCAGATGTTGGTTGGTAAAGGAGCAAGATCAGTAATAATTTAGGTTCCAGACTGACTCCATCAGCATAAGAGTTGTGCTCCCACTACAGGATAAGTTGACAGCTAGAAAGATAAAGAAGAAAAGCTTTGAACTCACCAAAGAGAATGCCCAACTGGCACACAGCAGGGAAGAGTTCTCACATTGCAATGACCACCAAAGAAGACAAGAAATGACCAAATTGTGCAACCTTCAAGTCACAGGCACCACAAAGGCTTCACTCCACAATCTGGACTCCACAAAGAATCAAAACAAGAAAAACAGTTCCACTCAAAGGTCTCAACTGACATCTTGCACACAAATGAACTTCAGATCCAAGTCAAAGTGAGAAAGAGAAACCTACAAGCAAAAGAATGGGATCCCCATTATGAATATGGCACTTTCTCTGGCTACTAATGGAGCAGAAACAACACATCACCATTTGGGTTGAAATCCTATATTTTTGAACCTACAGATGAAATCCAACCACTTGCCATGCAGAAGAAACTGACAACAATGTCCATCTATGGATCATTGATTGTGGACAAAGAGCGCAGGACAATCTCCTAAAAAAATGAACAACCAGTTCCAATACACTTGGGGTTTTCAATCCCTAGGGCCACTTACATTTTTACGTTCAAGTTGGATTGATGATCCTCAAGTTCACATATAACAAACTTGGAATCCAGATCCTCTTCTTGCAAACTTCAAGTTGTAGTGCAAGACCACATGCAGAATAAAAAAGAACATTAGAAAGATCCAACTCGAGTTCAAAATTCAACCATTTCCAACAATCCAACTTTATTCTCATTTCATTTACAATTGAAGCAAACCAGTTGTTTCTTTGCAAATAACCTGCATGTCTGCACATCTAGTGAGAAAACTCCACACATCACATTCAAGCTGTAACATTGATGTGTAATGAATCCTTGCTTTCCCCTATGAAGAACAGGTGTCATTTTATGTACAACTCATCTGTACATCCCTTGATAGAGTTGAAACTGAAAAAAGGAAACTGCTCCCAGGGTGGATGATAAAGCAAATTAGTAGATCTCCTACAACAATTGACTAAGGAACCTTTCAATTAACTCCCTTTTCAGAACTGTCTGTTCTAAGTCCAGCTACTTTGCCTTGCAGCAACCTACAAATATTAGATGCAACCACAGAGGGGCTTCAGACCTTCTAAGAATACAGGAGACAAAGGGATGCCATTCATCAACACACCTTCCTGTAAGTTGTGTGTTGCTCCAAGGTATCTAATGACTTACATGATTCTAATTGTACCAACCTTTGGAACAACATTGGACTCCCCAATCTTCTGAAGGTCAATGCATCAGCCAATTCCTCAGAGGCAAAACGTCACTTCATCTTGGAGCTGCAACTCCAGAGGCAAAATGAAGGAATCACACAGTTCAAATAGAAGGGATGGCTGCAGCTGTGGCATAAAATGAAATAATCTCACTGCAGAACCTAATTTTCACCAGGAACTGTACTAGTAATATACCTATGACATATGTGGTCTTAAATGTTATAGTAGTTTCTTCTACGCTTCCCAAGAGGAGGTGAAGGAGGAGGAGATTTGTCAAGATGAAGATCAGGGACAATAAATGCATCACCAAAATCTGGTATGAGAGCTACTTCCTGCTTCATGTTCTTGATGGGGCCAATCATCCTGGTGGATCTTGATAACCCAGAAGCACTTGGAGGTGATGGTAACTTAGGAACCTCATGAAATGAGTCTTCATAAAATATGCTGAGATCAGCTGTCCAATCGAAGTCTCCAAAAGTTGCAACATCAGCCTGCAAAAATCAAAACACACATTTCATCATCATAAAAGTTCTCTTGGACAAATCTGTCAAACAGTTTCCACATAAAGATATTCACAAATTACACAGCATTTGTGTTCAGACATTACAGTAAACCATACTAAATGCAAGGTTGTGTCACCAAAAATCCAACAACAAGAGCTCCTGTTGCCGGTTTACAGTATAAAAGAAACAGAAAAAATTATGGAATGAGTAATTTACAACAGCACCACAAGTCACAACACAGTACCTTGGATGATCCCATGTTGGCTGCGTTGCAGTCCTCAGCCAAATCTGCTAAGTTCAGTAACTCATCCACTCTCCAGTTAGATGCTGGCTCTGTCAGAGAATCTGTAATGCTATTCTTTCTTAGAATCCCAGGGCTGCCCTGAGGCCCTGCACTGAGAGAAGTTCCCATGATTTCTCCTACTTTCGACACATAGCCTCCTTGCGTTTTCGATTGAGTAACAGGCTGGTAGGATGGTGTGGAAAGAGGTGGTTGAACGTTGCTAGGCGACCTGACACTCATGACTGGATTCATCCTACTAGGGGTAGAAATCATCTTGGAGGAAGGCACGCTACTCTGAGGCCTTTCTTCAGGAGCTGCTTCAGCTACCTCCTGCACAGTCAAGGCCTTCAACGCGACTCTTATTCCTGGTATCAAAAACCGCTTATGGCTGGAAGAGAAAGAGTTGGCCGAGTGGATCGACAAATCGCAGTCACGGCAAAGGAGTGCTCTATCCTCCACACAGAAAAAGAAGCCAGACTTCTCCTACACACAAAAAAAGAGCATCCCCTCAGTCACCGTCTATCTCCACTGGAAAACAGAATAAAACACAACACACTCTCGCTATGAACGCTTTCACAGGTGATCTGATTCAAGGTTCTCAACAAAAGTGAACAAGGCCTGGATGCGAATTCATGCTGCCCCTCTATCCGCCCATGCTGTGTTCGCTGTTGCTAAAGACACTTCAGAAGAAAGAAGCTACGCGGCTCCTCGTCTTCGCTCCGACCACACGAAAGCATGAAACAAGCAGAGTATTTCGCAGAAAACCGTGTAGGAAGCAAACCTGGCAAATGTCACAGCGGGGAGCATCAGTAGGCGCCATGAGTGGAACCCGCTGGTGCTTGTTGGCAAGCTTGTTGGCGGCATGCACTTTGGTGTCACAATCGGTGCACAACGCAGCTTCGTCGGCACAACAAATGACCGTGGCCTTCGTACTCTCACACACATCGCATTGGATCTTCATCGAGCGCGTAACACAGCCCTTCTTCACCTTTAGCCTTTCTCTTAGAATCCGAAACTCTTCTCCCTGCACTGGAAACCGCAACCGGAAAACTGCTCGATTACTTTTCCAAGGAAAAAAATTCCCTCTGAAAAATAATTCTCAACAACACGATCAAGCACCAATCGAGGGACAAGGAAAACAAAAACTCGAAAGTTGGCTCGCTCTCCAAAGCTTTGGTCTGCAAAGCACCCAGGAGTAGCGACTTGCTTTGCTTCGATTCCCAGAAAAATGCTCTTTCCAGCGCCCACAAAACGACAGCAGAAAGAGACACACACGAAACCTTCGAATGGTCGTGGTATTCTTAAGGCAAAGCAGAAGCTTTCAGAAAACCCAAATCTGCTCGCTCACAAAGGAAGGGAAATGAAGCAGAGAAAAAGTCTTCACAATCGATCGATCGCCTTGGACCACAGAACTCCAAAATTTCGACATAAAAGTTTGTAGAGAGAAAAAATAACCTTAATTTTTTATTTCAGAAATCAATCAATTTGAAAGCTTTGATAACCAGATTAGTAGTTGCCTTCGCAAGGCGGCACAAAGGCAAACCACCAGAGAGATGCTTAACAATTGATTCAAAGTCGCGAGGCCAACATCCAATCAGTAAAAAGGGATTCGGGTTGAAAGGCACGAAAAGAGACAGGAACGCAAATTTGGTAGCTATAAGAGCAGCTCCATTGGTGCTCAGTATTTGATCCTGCAAAAATATTTCTCACAGCCAAGTTTAGCTATTTACTTTCTTACATCTAAGAGCTAGCACCTAACGCGACTTGTGCGGCGGTATTAGGTTAATTCATAATGTCGTCATCAGATCACCTATATGATATATCCTTCGAAATCAGAGAGGAACGTAATCAGGAAACTGATAGCTAATTACACACGCCCATTACGCAAACCACAATGGGCACGTCTGTTTCCATTGTTGTTTGCTTCCCTTCCAAAGTTGGGTGCAGTTCGTATAGGGGAAGGGCCTGAGTACAGGCCCTTCCATGATTTGAGATCTGTGCCTGAGGCCGGTAGGCCGAGGGAACAGGTAGAAAATCTCAGAAGGGCCTGTACTCAGGTCCTTTTCCTAAGTAAAGCAGAGCTGGGATTTTTTCACTTTTTAACAATAAAGACAGGCTGGAGATCCCAGTAGAGCGTGGTTGGTACTTTCCACTGCATAAGATCCCACTTGCTGAAAACAGGTTTCTTCTGGTAGGTAAGTGAGCTGAAAATACAAAGGAAAAATCCAAGCAGTGCTGTACGGATCCTTTACCAATCCCAGTATTCGAAACCAACCACCGCCCTTGCCCAAACCGGATGTCATAACCAGTTGTTGAGGGGCGCCTCACATTCCGATTGGTTGGCTGGACCCTGGTTATATAACTCATAACCTGTGTGTGCCAGGTGACCATAGCTCATGGTTAGATGTTTGCCCATGGTAGCCAGTTGTAGTATTCTTGGATAATCGGGTAAGAAAATACTAATTGTGGGACTGTCAAAGGGGGTAGAGGGGTAATGGAGATAGTTTCAACTAAGCTTGATTGGCAAAATATTTTGGGAGAAGATGGCAATAATTGTTAGATTGAAAACTTATCAGTCGGCCGTAACAATGGATTTAGCGTTTAGGAACTATAATTCCAATAAGATTTCCTCAATTCAAAGAAGGTATTTGGTGACATTTTGGAAGGGGAGATGAACTAATTGATTTGTTGGGGGTGAATAATGGATGGAGGATAACAAAGCGTACAGAAGTCCATTAATTTTTCCTGCGGGCTCTTGTCATAAAGAATTTGTCAGGATGAATTTGTATGTGTGTAAAGAATGTAATATTTCTTTCATGAAGTGGCGAAGAAAATCTTTTGCTTTGAAAGCTTTTTTTGTGTGGAAAAGCTGTTGAAAGTTTTAGCCCATTTGCTGAACGAATTCTGGTATCAATTGCAACAACTTCTTCAGACGAATTTAACGAAGCTCAGATTAAATAATAGAACACGATCTTAGTGGATGATGTGTCAAAAGTGTATGTGTGTGTGTGTGTGTGTGTGTGTGTGAGAAAAGTGTTCGACAGAAGGCCAGGAGGCTATTGTTCCTACAGACAGCTGGGGCCATGTGTGCCCAACAAGGGCGGCAACAGGAAGCTGCCACTGCAACTTCAACCCAAACTTTAACACAGATTTCTGGCAAACTGACCATTGGTCAAGAGGAATCTCCAATCACAGCAAATGTTAAGTGACTGGTAAGTCAATGTTCGGAGAGGCAAGTTTGATTTTGATTTGATTTCTTTTGGTGTTGCATTCATACTAAGAATGTTAGCTAATATCAAATCCTAAGTGAAATCCTACATGGCACACAATGTTACGTAAGTGCTAGACTAACATAAAATCTGCCCCCCCCCCCCCCCAAAAGAAGAAAAGCATTGATTTTGAAATTAAAATGCAATATCAGTTGGGCAACCCATAAAATGAGGTCAATGTTAAGTTAACACAAATGTTTTCTTATGTTTTCCTCCCTATTCTTTGTACACATATGGTGTGAATCCAAAATGAAAAGGGTAAATTATTATTTTTTTCAAAATCTAAATTTAGCTTAACATTAAGTTTGTGAATGAAAAGCAAACAAAATTAACTAGCATTTAAGTTTGTGCTACCTAATATAGATAACCTTTTTGTTTTATAATGTTAGTTAGATATTAAACTACTTAGCATGATAGGTCTCAATACTACATAAGAGAACTTAACAACTATGATTTATAGTTTCTTATGCTGCAAGTGGTTGATTGTGATTCAAATGATAACCCAAGTTGAAATGACAACCACATTGGGAAAGTATTTGAACAAAAGATTGGTGAATGTCTCTTATGGCCTTGAAGAGGTTTTTAAAAAAGTTGTATCTTTTAGAGCCTTGAAGATGGTTCCATTTGAGCCAACAACACAAAGGTCCACTTGTAGAGATTAAAATAACAAATTTTCACAAACACAGATTGAAATTCAAGAGAAACTATAAATTCAATTGTTCCAATCTTCATTTTAAAACAATAACTTGAAAATCAATATTGACAAGAAAACTATTATATGTATTTGCACATGATTATTTTGACCATCATGTGTCAAACTTAAAAGCATGCTAATATGTCAAGATGTAATAATAACTTGGGTGGGATGTTGATATTCAATGTGTAGGGGACATGATTTCACCAAAAAACTTTATGTCACATTTTTTAAAACCTTAAAATTTAGGAATAGACCCAAGTCTAAAGGGTGAGCCTTACTTTTGAGATTTACTAATAAGGGTTCTTCAAATTTTTGTATTCATTAGTTGGGGTGCTTCTTAAATTCATAATTATTATTATAATAATGAATTTCTTTGATTGGCCCATCACAAGAAAATTTTGAAACTTTGGAGACTCCCAAAATTAAAATTTTCACCCTCATTTTAGAATTGGAGAAGAGCATAATTCCCCCCCCCCCCC
>Ga0209611_10002128_pt1 | contig 34702 bp, 31 predicted proteins | sample S1TSphgellanicum_3_FD_187693 | JGI IMG/M metagenome (GOLD analysis project Ga0209611, IMG submission 187693) | Host-associated microbial communities from peat moss isolated from Minnesota, USA - S1T2_Fc - Sphagnum magellanicum MG (SPAdes) (version 2) | ecosystem: Host-associated > Plants > Peat...
TTACCTAATGTAAAGCACAAGGCAAATGTTATATGAACCTAAACATATCCAAATCATGAAGTGTGGGAGGATTTTTTCCATAAAAGTGGGAGGGACATACACTTATAAATGGGCACATTTGGCATCCCATTTTGAAGGGGTATGTGTAAGATCTTTCTTATTTTCTAGGAAGAATATTCACATATTAAGGTGCCCTTCACATGGCATATTCACTTGGAAATTTATCCTTGTGTTTTATGAAATTGCAGGAAATTCATAATGAATTGCAGAAGAGGGACAACCTCATCATACTAAACAAAAAATTGTTGTTCCTTAAGGTTGCAGGAGTAGTAGGTAATAGGAAGTGGGATATAACAATAGGTAATTGGGAGCCAAACGAGTTGCAAGTTGAAAGAAAAGGCATGCCCAACCTTCATCACCCGCATGTGCCTTTAGAAGTAATGGACCTATTTCCAACATAACTTTTGTTTGTAAAGTTCAAACATGAGAGTAGTATGAGAGGCCAAAAAAACGGTAACATAAAAAATAATAATTTAAATACTTAAGATAAAAATGTAGAAATAAACCCTAAACATCTTGAATCCTAAGATGAAAATATGGTATTAAAATATAGAATCAAAGTATAAAACACCTTAAATCCTTAAGGCATGAATCTAGAATTAATTACAAAGCACTTTGAATCTTCAAGATATAATTTAAAATAGAAACATCCTAGAGATCTTTAAGTTAGAAATCCAAAATAAAATGAAGCACCCTAAAAAATAAATCTAAAATTAGATTATGAAACACTTTGAATCTTGATCCAAATAGAAATATAAAATAAAATAATGAAGCATTTGAATCCTAAAAACATAAATTTAGAATCAAATTAAATTATAAAACACCTTGGATCAAAATGTTAAAAGACAAGAATATAATCAAGAAGAAGGATGTTTTATGAAAGGTATTATGAACCTCCAATTCCAATGCATGAAATGCATTTGTCAACATGAGTGAACAATTTACAAAGTCAATTTTAACCTTCATTATGTCATTGCAAATGGGGTTGCCAAAATGATAAACACCTAAAATTTCATGTGCAATTCCAAGTAAGTTAGTCATTAAAATGTGTCTATTTTGAAGTGAAAGAAGAACAATATGTTGGTGATGGAGTCACGATAACTACCATCATTATTCGAAATTGTTCACATTAACTTCAATTCATTCATTTGCAACATTGGCAATTTGAGTTTGTTCACTTGCACAAAACTATCATTAATATTTTTACACCAACTTTGTAATACTTTAAAGTAACACATAATTGTTAAAGCTTTTTCAACTTCAAAAAATTACCAAAGAGAATGAAAGGGGGATTCAAGAAATTGTATTCAACCATGATATTGAAGGCAATAATCATTGTTGGGGACACATACAACATGTGTTTGGCAATGTGCAACTTGTTGGCTACTTGTTCCAAGTTGTAAACATGTCGTGTAAAATATAGGAAGGAGGTAGAGTTTGAACAATTGCATTATTAATCATAGTATGTGAATGTTTTTTTTTCCTTCGATTCAACATCAATGACAATCACTTCCTCCAATAAACGGGCCAATTTCTTTCCACTTTTTTTAGAAATCATGAAAAATTTATGGTCATTCAAATGCTTTGTTTCATCTTGAAGCTTGGCAAACCTCGCACTTCAAGATCTCACATCCTCAACTTTTGTAAACTTGAGCACTTGGGTGATATGTTTGTTAGTGCTTAAGTAGGTGACTATGATTCCTGCATCAATAAATTGTTTTGAAAGTTGAGGAAATGACCGGCCATGTCCAAACACGAGATTGGATACCATGAGCATATGAGCATTCTTACCACAAGCTTTTTTTCAGGTAACAAACTACCCATAATTGATACTTTCTTGCATCAAACCTTACAAGCTCAAATGTTTATTCAAGCTTCCAAACAAATTGAACATCAATTGGACCACAATCTATGAGATCTTCAATCCTTCAAGAGAGGAAATTCTATATTTTGCACTCCTTGCAAAACAATTGTGGAACAAAATCAGTTTTGTGACTGCACCCAAGTTCAAATTTTTGGTTTGCTTGTGGTGGGATTCTTTGATTTTTTTACTTTTGGGGTGGGAAGGGGAGAGTGTGTGTGGTCACTCTTTGCATTTTCTGAGTTTTTCCCCTAAAAAAAGATTGAATGGAAAAAGTGCTCAATATAAACCAATAACAAGTCGCCATATCAGCAAACAACTTTTTCAAAAACTATTAGAAATTGACAGATCAGCAAACCACTTAAAGAAAACTAATAACAAATTGAGACATCAGCAAACCACTTGCAAAAATCCTCATAACAAGTTGACACATCAGCAAAGTGCTTTTAAAGCCAAACAAACCATTTGCAAAAATCCTCATAACAAGTTGACACATCAGCAAAGTGCTTTTTAAAAGCATAGCAAACCGCTTGCAAAAAGCCTCACAACAAGTTGACACATCAGCAAAGTGCTTTTTTAAAAGCCTAATAACAAGTGTCAACCTGTGCCAAACATGACCACGGTGGCTAGTCTATGAACTAACCATATCCACATACATCTACCTGCCTAGTAACTTCCAAGTGCCCTTTCCTACTTACCCAACTACATAGTAACCAGTGTTCTGCGGGTATTTGAATATAACTCCCAGTTCCAGCTTTTAGAGCTTCTAACCCCAAAAGAACCGCCGGTTCTGAAATTTGTGGGAACAAACCAGAGTCAGGAATCTCTGGTTATTTCAAAAACTCAAAGAAGAACCAGGAAAGAACCATGGGTTGTGGGCTATTATTTCATTTTTTAAAGGAAATTTTTGCCAGAAAAGAATATTGATTGTTGAGCACACAAAAGTTGTTCAGAAATGAGTTTTTGTATGTGAAGGGTGCAACCTGGGTATGAGTATAATTGGTATTCAAGAACATACCAGTCAGGTATGACCTGAGGCAATACCAGCCTTATACCCATACTAATCTGGTATGGGACTGGAGAGAATACCAGGTATATAAAGTGAACCAGCATAGGGTTGTAGAATGAATTGATATTCAATTATTTTCCCCCTTTGACATCCATGGACTCATGACTCCTCCTTTGTGGTACATTTTGCCATAGCCTAAGTTTTCATTTCTTTCCTCCCTCCTAATTAATGTGTGCAAAAAATAATAATACCAAGAGTTCTACTCTTGAATTCCACTCGCAACAACAAAAAATCAATGGCACTGCAAGTCACTGCCCATCACACAAATCAGAACTGCTTCAAACACAATAAGAGTTGACAAGGATGCACAATTCACCACCCATGCACCAAGTGTTAGTGTTAGAACTCTATTTTCACCCATGCACAAGTGTTAGTGTTAGAACTCTATTTTCAAAAGCAGAAAAAGAGAGAAAACTTCTATCGTCTTTTTTCCTCTTGGGCTTCCCTTGTCAGGAGCATTCTCTTCCTCTATTATGGAACAAATCATTTCTATTTCTGGTGGTTTATCAGAGTTTCCCAAAGTTAGCTACACTCAGGTCTATAAGACTTTGTGTTACCGAGGTTTGCAGCTATCCTGATAGGATGTGTGAACCACTGAAGGAATCACAGGAAGACCAACATATAAGTAACCATATAAATTCAAAAATTTCCCATACACAGTTAAGGAAACCATGACCAGGCAAAAACTTTTCCTTTTAAAAGTGAAAGAAAAACTCCCAGCTAAGGACTTAAGAACTAATATAGGACTTTAGATCTTACTAGCCTTGTCCTGGTATTGGGTCCACGGTTGATTGTAGCCTGGTATGAGGCAAATATAAACCTGAGATGGAAATTGGTATATGGGAAATATATACTGCTGCTACCTCAGGTCCCTACCAGGTTGGTATTGGTATACGGCTGGTATTGCCTCAGGTCATACCAGCCTGGTAGGGATCGGTGTTGGTACCTGAGTTGATACCAGGCATAGGCCTGTATACTGGTCCCAATGCTGGTATAAACCAGGATTGAGCAACTGGGTGTCATGTCAGTGAGTGTCATGTCTATACTCTGACATTTTTGGCCAACAGAACCTGAGTCTGAGAACCAGATGCCATTACAACAGGAAAACAATGCCGTGAAGTCAAAAGATCAGATGGAAATGTAAGTTCACAAGTGTCTTTCTAACAAGGGAAAAACCATCACTGGATGAATGCAAACTTCAAAGTACAGCAAGTCTATGGAAAAACTGAGTGATTCGTATATCTCATGGACTGGACTTATTACCTATCTCCTGAGCAGATCTTCACAGGTACTGTCCCCAACACTGCTGCTCTGTTCGTCATTGCTGTCAACTGCTGTGATCAAGCTTCATGTTCAATAGAAAACACATGGCCACCTTTACTGTGAGTCAATCAAGTATCCCAATTGTCAATGGGGCATTCTCCAGCTGTAACTATGGACAAGAAATTGAGGCCTGACAACTATAGCAAGCAGTCAGACAGCATCTTCAGGTGAAATGCTGAATAAGGTAACTTGAGACTTGCACTTTGGCCATGGTAATTTTTTAAACTATGACATCATGGCAAACATTATAACCCAACATCAGCCAGTTACACAAGCTTGATAAGCATCTAATCTCAATCCACTTCCCCCAAAATGCTCGGCAAATATTACCAAGCTCATGAGGCCTTGATCCCTGGAATGGATATCCCACCTAAACATACTAGAGAATGTGGGCTCTGCCTCCTAGTGAGTCACTAGGGCACTCTAGTAGTCAGTGTGTTCCCAAGCACAAAGGTCCATACATAGGTCATAGACTAGAGTAGGTAGGTAAGAAATGGCAGAATCAAACCTAGCTGCCAATTCTGTAGACTAGCCAGAATTGGCATATTGGTGCATGGATAATCAAATGCAGAGAAAAGAAACAATGCTTGGGAAGAGAAAACTTATATGCTAAGAGTTGGCCCACAAGGGAGTATTCTAAACAACAAAAGCTTCAGACAGCATCCAGCTTTGTGTCAATGATGCACTCATGATTCTCCAGGCTTCACTGCAAGGTCCCTTTTAGACTATATCCCAGCAGACCCCCTCCAGTGTCGATCATTGAGCACAGATGTAAAGAACCCCCACAAAATCCATACAAGTATTTCTTGCCCTTTCCAAAATTCAGTGTGTGATATCCAGTTCGTCTGTTTATCCAACTCAAAGACTCAGCACAACTTGACAGAAAGGTTATGCAAACTTCAGAATCAGCTGATTAAACTGGTATCTAAAAAAACACTGGACAGGAACTGTACAACAATTTTCTGACAAAAAATGAAGAGGCTGAGAACCTAGCAAAATGAAAGACATGACACAGAAGGTTGTGAATGCCTGAATAGTCTCCCTTGTTTTCACTATAAACCAATGATCAGCTTTATAGTAACCAAAACCATCACCAAACTGACTAATAAACCCAAACCTGTTAATGGAACACAAACTCACAAAATTTCCAGTGGGTGTGAAATGCAACCTCAACTTTTGGCTGCCATGAAAAAATTGTTGTGCAATATACCACAGTTGTTGCAGAAACAAACTCAATTTCAACATCCCAAGCTGAACTCTAGCATTCTGTAATGAGAGATATATACACCTAACAAATAGGTCACTGTGCTGGTGTATGGTATGCAACAGTGAACATACTTCCAGCAACAGTTGTTACCATTATTGCTGCTAAAGAAGCATCACTAATGCCAAGTACCTCTGCTTGCTACAGTATATAGGGAAGGCAGTTGCATGTCTATCCAAACAGTCCTGCAAGGGAAAAGCCAACCTTAACAGTAGGTTGAGGAGTGCCAGGTCCTGCTGCATTGGCATATGTGGCAAATTTTTGCTTCTCTAGAGGTTTTAGAATTTGAAAAGAGCACATGAGGGTTTCGTCCACACTCATCATAGCTCCAGCATTGTCAAATTCACCACAGTAGTTAGGGGCTGAGAATATGGTGACAAGCTGTCACTTTGCAAAAAACTCATATCCATCCTCCACAACCTGCATCACAGTAATTTCAAAATCTGCAAAAAGTCCTTCATAACAACAGCACCAAAAGCAAGATTGGATTGCCAGCCTGCAGACAATATCTGTCAGGAACTGTACCTGATGAGCTCGGCAGATGAGATCTAAATCATGCTTGTGTAGAAACTCAGAGACAATGTGAGGGCCAAAAGTGTGGGAGACACCTCTGTCATTGTCACCCCAACCTTGGACATCTTTATCAGGATCTGCCCAGAGCAGATCACACAACAGACCTGCATCTGGTACATCAGTAGGCCGTGAAATCTTTTTGATCTGCTCCAGACTCCTGAGTTCAGGAGAAAGTCCTCCATGCATGCACAGAATCTTCTCATCAATGAGGGCAGCAACGGGCAAGCAGTTAAAGCAATCTGTGAATGTCTTCCATAACCGGATATTGAATCGACGTTTACACTCATCGTAGAACCCATATATCCGATTGATTGATGCACATTCATGGTTGCCCCTTAGCAAGAAGAAGTTTTCTGGGTACTTAATTTTATAGGCAAGTAAAAGGCATATGGTCTCTAGGCTCTGTTTCCCACGATCAACGTAGTCACCCAAGAACAAGTAATTCACTTTGGGTGGGATGCCACCATACTCAAATAGCCTTAACAGGTCTGAATACTGTCCATGAATGTCACCTGCAACCTCGCACCCACTTTTTTTCAAGCCCTTTTCCATTGCATTCAACACAAATAAGGAAATCCAAATGACATTCCACACTAATAAATGCAATCTCAACTATCCAGATTGTGCACCAGCATCATTGTTAATTAATCAATATAACAACAAAAGTCTGAATGCTTTCAGTAATTAGATGTCTCACGAACTGCAGCAAAAAAAGCCACAGTGTCAAAAAGTTGACCTCCGCATGAAACCAAAATAAGTGCAGAATGTCAGTCCAAATTCACCACTAAGCTATAGGGGTAAGAGAACAATGTGAGCCATGTGACATAGTGACTACACACCGAGAGAGTAGTAAAACAAAGGATATAATGCTTAAGAGAAATCAGACACCTAATCTAAAAAGACAGAGAAACCAATGGTTGGAGAAGGCCCATGAGACTAGAGTTCTGGCACTGCAGCTGCAAGGGGAAACATGTAGGTATGCACATAACATGTAGGAATCTCCCTCAAGTTTAGAAGGAAACTTGTATGTGCTAGTCCTCTTCGCTCGGTGGTGCAGGTGTGCAGTCTCAGAGTTCTCTATTACCCTCATGCATCTCGCTATTACTGCATCGCAGCTCACAAAGTCATACATACCGTTTTTTACTGCATTGCAGAAGCGAGGTTTTCTAGGCGAAACCCGTCGTCCTTGCTGCTGTGCGTGACAATACGACTAGTTCTGCAAAATGACACCTACTCTCCAACTTTTACTTTTCTTTCTATGGTGAATTATAGTACTATCAAGCCTCTCAACATGCCTATACATCATACTTGAGTCCTTCCCCAAAGAAACGCCGAAAGGGGGGCAAAAAAACAACATCAACAACACCAAAGCCGTTTTGTTTCAAAGGCATTTCCGTTTCACGCGCTACCTCGAATGGCCGGCAATCCCGTGTTTCTCAGCGCAAGGGAAAAACACGCGCGGAGTTGTGAGATGAGATTAGACTGGGAACAACAAAGAAGAAGGGAAAAAAAATACACGAACACGACAAAAGAAGTGAGAAACATCATAGGTGAATATATACCACAGATCTTGATAGGGGCCTCAAGCTCCAGAAGATTAGGCTGCGCCAAGAATAAATCCTTGGATGTCAGACATAGCTGCCGTATCTCCGCCTCTGACAACTGCACCTGCTTCCCGGGTTTCGCACTCCTCACGTCCAACAACCTGGCGATGATATCATCTAGCGTTCCACTGTCCATTATCCTTCTTCTTTCTTGTTCTTGTTCTTATTCTTCTGGCTCCCTGTCCTCCTTCCGCGTTCCGTGGTTGATTCGCTTTCACGTTCTGTCTCCACTCTTCCTTTTCTCTCCTCAAATTTTGCTTCCTTTAGAAGCTCCGCATCTTCTCCCTCGTTTGCAAGTGCAACATCCACCGACTCTCCGGAAAACGGAACTACGGGGGCGACAAAACAAACCTACGGAGCTGCTGCTGCAACGGACGTCGCCCCCGCGCGCGCGCGCGACAAGTGAAGACGAGCAGCGAGCTAGAGACGACACCACAGCGGCAGGTCGCAGCAGGCAAGCACACAGCGCTCAGGACACCGTTCTCTGACCGGGTCTGTGGGAGAGGAGATGATGGGCGGCCGGGTACGTATTAGGTACCCGCGCCGGTGCCCCCGGTCGCTGCTGCCCAGATGACCTTGGCCCACTACCCCTGACCGAAAACAAACACTGAAAGTTACCTTAGTTAACTTATTGGTAACTAAGGCAACTATCAGTAATGTGTCTGGTTCTTTGGATTTAAAAGAACCGCCGGTTCCTTTTTCTAAAGGCATCATGAAATCAAAGAATTGACTGGTGGTAGTTCCGTTTCTTTGAAAAACCCCGAATCAAAGAACCGCTGGTTCTGGTTATTTTCAAACGACTTACATAAAAAGTTGTGTGGTTATTTGAAATTTGGAACCGTTGATCGATTTCGGTTCTTTGAATAACTCAGAATCAAAAGAACAGGGAGTGCTGGTTATTTCAAATGCCTTAAAGAACCTGCGGTTTTCATGAAAGAGCCTTTGGTTTTATGATTCAAGCTAAACTATCAGTAATTTCTCAAGAATAATCGGCCTCGGTATTTTTTTATAAAAATTCACAATCAAAGAATCCACACAGCCGATTCTGATTCTTTGAAAAACGCAGAGTCAAGGAACAGAAGCCGATCCTGGGTATTTCAAACACCATAAAGAACCTGCGGTTTTATGATTCAAAAGAAACTATCAGTGCTGTGCAGTTGTTTGAATTTTTAAAGAACCACCGGTTCTAGTTTTTAAAATATTTTCAGACTCAAAGAATCAACTGCTGGTTGATTGGTTGGTTGGTTAGTTAGTTAGGACAAGTGAATTCATTAGTCTATATTTTTAGTTTCACACGAAAAATCAAATATAAAAAATCTGATGATTTTTTCTAATTTTTTCCTCTCACTTCTTGCATTGGAAACTTTCAAAATCACTTCATTTTCAAATTTATAATTTACAATTTCAATTTTTGGCGAAGTTTTGCCAATTTTAATAATAATAATAATAAATAGCCTGATTGTGTGGGTCCCAGAACCAAGATGATTGGGGCAGTCTTTTTAATTCGGCTGTAACCACAGGGCAGACCATATGCATTGATGTAAGATTTGGGCATAAAATTTTGGCTCAATCCTTGACCCCATTTGAATGACACTTGGAGTACTACGTGTGCATATGATGGATGGACATGTTTCATAGAAGTGAATGCATCTGGACGAGAAATTTCTGGATCCTGTAATGGAAGTTTGAGACTATTTTGCCATTTGGAGAAATTTTGCCAGAAAAAAAGAAGCTCTACCTCTAACTTAAATGTTCTATGGAATGGTCAAGCCCCTGGCCATTATGTTACGTAAGATGCTGGGCAAGCCCATTACGACGAGCTTCACGATGCACCCAACATAATGGACAAGGGCAAGATCATTCCATGACATTAATGTCTGGGGGGGTGGTAGATTCAACAATTTGGGTCAATATATTTTGGTCACTATAATGAGCGTAGGATGATCACTGGAAGATTACATCATGTAATATGGTCAAGGAAATGACATAATCCACCACCCCAGACCTTAATGTGCCCTTTCTATGCATATCAAAGAGCAATTCAAAGCCTGGCAATTATGAACCATTGATCAAATCTCCTTCCTTGTAGAATCTCCATCTCAAAATAAAGTTAGTAAAATGTTGTGAATTTTATACGACTCACTATAAATATGTGGAGTAAATATAAAATAATCATATATCACAGAATGCTAATTAATGCCCTATTCATTAGCAAATTTATTACAACTCCTACCAAACTTTCAAATATATATATATATATTATTTATTTATTTATTTATTTACAATTTGTATTGGTCAAGTAACCTTTTAAAGGTTACGTTGTATTTTCAGATCTGTACATACATGATATGTATTCAAATCTCAAAATTCTCTCATTATTAGGCAAAATGATGGTATATATTTTCTGAATCTTCAGACATATCAAGAGAATTTTCTCAATTTTTTCAACATTGCAAAATTTAATTAATTTGTGTTGAATCTGACATTAACCTAGGGTAGTATATGTGTGCTTTTAGTACAATGTATGATACTGTCTCCATGGGTTGCTTTTTTTTTTGGGGAGGCCAAGTAGAAGGTACCAAAAATTCTTGAAGGGTTTGAAAGCAGACCCTTCTCCTGGGGCATGGTGAACCAGCACCCACCACCACACCATCCACTGGATGTCCGTTTTTTCTCAGTTGTGGATGAACCTCAACTAAGTTAATATTTGGTTTCACCTTGGTAACTAATTCTATAAAAAATAGGTCTCATATATAGGTAGATAGGTAAGAAAATAGGCAACTACTAGGTAAGTAGATGGTTAATACATAGGTAAGGGCTGTTTTTACTACCTACCCACTAAGAACCCACAAACAGGTTGTTAGAAGGGGTTTCTAACAACCTGCTTGTGGGTTGTTAGTGGGTAGGTAGTAAAAACAGCAACCAAGCTAACCATCATGGTTAGCTAGGGAGCTAGAACCCAACAAAAAACAGTTTCCTAACCACTTAGCATCCATCCTTCATTGGTGGGTTTCACCATCCACTAAACTTCCCTCCTTCCATGTTCACACTTCATTCATGAAGTGTGAATACCATTGTGTGTAGTTTAGGATTTAGGGTAAACCCTAAATAGTTTACTTTCCTTCCGAAGATTTGTTTGTTGAGCTAAATGGTAGGAACTTGAGCCGTGCTGATTTTTCGCATAGTTGATATAAATCTGGTATGTAGTTGAGAATTTGCATTTGTGAATTTCTGCATGGATGAGAACATAATTCTATGGACAAGAATGTAGGGAATTAAACACAAGCAACACAGAAAACATGATTTTGTTTTGGGATTGATCAAATTTGGCTTCTTACTTGAAATTTCTCTTGAAAACACTTTGATTTTCAAATAGTTTGTGTTTGGAACATGTTTAAGTTCCTTTGCAAAAGCACAGTTCCAGTTGATTAACATGACATATGTGGTTGATTCCACCAGGTGCTAAACTAATGACTCATGAAAGACAATGTGTTATTTGGGTTATATATGGTATGTTCTTTCCTTTTGTGCTGCCTCCCCATCCCCCCAAAAGTTTGGAATAATTTGCATATTGTTGCTCCCCAACACGTCAATCATGTTGTGCTCAGTGGCACAATTACTGTAACTGCATCACAGTTTTAGGTTCCTAGCTGTCAATATCTGGAATGTAGAATTCCATGTGCAACTCACCAGCATTGCCATCACATTGTTCACAGATGCAAGGATGCGAAGGAGTATGCTGTTAAAACTAATCTATATTGTGGTCGTCAATATTTGGAGTATAGAGTTCCACAGGCAGTTCACCATTACTGCCATTGGCCCATTGTTGACATATGCAAGGTTGGGAAAGAATGTGCTGTCAAGACTAATTTGTATTGTGGCTGAACTTGTGCAAGGAATTAATGTGCATGGCCTGTGTTTGCAGTATGCTGCAGGAGAACAAATAAGCTCGTGGATGGGCCAAATGCCTCACAAATGACCCGAACTGCCTTGGATAGATGGGAGGAAAGATTGGAAAATCTTTTCCATGGCTAGCCTTATGATATGTTTAATGTTGCATTGGCTGACACAATTGCCAAATACCTTGTTGACATTTAGATAACTCCTCAGCTATGTCAGGCTTGCACAAGCAATTTCATGCAAGCAATCATACTTCTCATGCTGGGCACTTCTACCTAGAAAAGGACAATGTGTGACATGCGACAACTGCACCATTCTGTTTTTTGAGGCCCTTATGTTGTTGGTATCCAAGCTTCTTCCCAATTGTATTTAGGCCCAAAGGTGATTGCTTGCTTTTGAGAACAGTAATAAAAAATTGACATCTTGATTGGAAGACTCAACGAGAATGGTTGTGAGTGCAGCCCTTCAGAGACATGATAACTGAGATGTGTATGGACATGGTGAAATCTTGTTATGCCAATTTTGATGAGCTTTATCTCTACTACTATGATGTGGCTAGCACAGAAGGCTTGATGAGTGTGCTTGTCAAGGCAACCATTAAGAGTATATACAATGTAGGTCTTCACCCTTGGCATTGTTAATCAACTTACCAATTGTAGAAATAAATGTAGGTTGGCAAGAAACTTGGATGTATAAAACAAGGTATTGTTATATGCATGGAGATAAGGATGCACAAGTTGGACATAGAAAACAAGGAGATGTTATCTTGCATGGGATTCATAGGACATATTAGTGCCAAACAAAAAACTATATTGAAAAATGCAACATTGATAAGCAATTGTTAGTACATTAGTGACTCATTAGTTTGAACATGAGTATTTAGAAGCATTTCTTTGCTAGGGAATGCATCCTTCTACTCGTGATTATGCATGTAGGTTGTATTGTGTTGCTGAAGCATTATGTAAATAATCATTGTTGTAAAACATTTGAGTGTTGCTTTGTGGTTTTTTTTCTACTATTTTCTTCAAGTTATGGGCCCACAACTATCTATATTCTTCCATTAATAGATAGAAAAAGAAATTGGTTTTGCATGATTTTTGTTGCTTCTTTGTTTGGTATTTTTGTTGAAAGATCACGTGAATCCTGGTACTTTTAGTTCAAAAAAAAACTAGAGATGGAAAATGAAGATGATGTAGTTGCTCTCATAGATCCAAATGAAGTGAACAGAAGCATCAATAGTTTTGTTGTTGATGAAATAGTTGTTTGCATAAATCAAAATGAGGTTAATAGAAGCATCAAAAAGTTTACTCGAAGCAATTTCCAAATATGGAAGTTCCAAATGACGATCATCTTTCCATCAAAAGAACTACTAAACATTATCGAAGGCACAAAGATGATTGAAGATATTGATGATCAAAAAATTTGGAAGAAGCTTGATAATCAAGCCATGACGTTGATCATTAGTGCAATTGATGAAAAGTCTATGGCAAATCTTTTGAACTACAAAACTTCTACAACAATGTGGCAAAGGTTATCTATGATGCATGAACAAAACATAAGGGAAAACAAGCACATACTCCAACAATATTTCTTAATCTTGCCATGAAACCTAGTCAAGATATGTCCGGTTTTATTTCTCTATAGAGGCAGTAGTTGTTTAACTAAATGACATGGGAGAGGTCACAAGAGAGAATGCAATCATCACTAAGATCCTATGTGCCTTATCAATTGAATATAGAAGTGTTGTAGCAACATGGGATGCATATCAAAAAAGTGACAACTTCTTAAGAACCTAATGGTTCGTTTGCTTAAAGCTAAGACAATGAACAAGATCTACAAACAAAATGCGTCAAAAAAGGCATTCTACACTTTTAGCTCTCAAAATGGAAGGAGTAATTGCAACTTTGAAAAGAAAAAAATAATAATGAAAGAATTGTAGAGTTGAAAAAGAAAACAAAATATAACTACTACCATGAAAAGGGGCATTGGGCAAAAACATGTGAGAAGAAGAAAGAGGATAAGGAGGAAAGCTTTGTTAACCTCATTAAGAGGTCTAGCTTTGTCACAAGTGCTGATTATGCAATTACTACAAGCCATGGACCTACACATCAAGGCATCATACATGACTGGATAATTGATGCAAATGTTTCGGAACATATGATTAACCCAAGAGATTGGTTCTCAAGTTTGGAAATGATTGAGCCAAACACATGGGGAGTAGATCTTGCTAATAATCAAAAGTTTTGGGCTCATCGTGTTGGGACCATACATGTTAACCATTTGGTGAGTTGAAATTGGCATAAACATGTGCTGGAAGGAGTTCTTTACGTGCCTTTCTTGAAAAAAATTATTTTCAGTAGGTCAAGCTATTGACAAAACGCTTGTTATTACTTATAGAAAAAACACATGTTTTTTCACTAATGCTAAAGGGGAAGGCAAAGTGGTCATGGTAGGATTCAAACCTTGCAAGTTGTATAAGTTACATATCAAAGTGGTGCCATCAAAGCTTGTTCCCAACACAAAGTGGCCTAAGCTAAGCAATTTTGCTTTGTTTGGAAATTCAAGAATAGACAATAGTTTGTAGACATGGCATAACCACTTTGGTCACATTCACTTTGGCATGATTCTACAAATGGTGAAAAGTAGATCGGTGATGGATATGCCTCTTAATGACAAGGAGGAAATCAAATTGTGTGAAAGTTGTGTTTTAGGCAAAAATCATCGCTAACCATATCCAACAAGTGTTAAAGCTTCAAGATCCAAAAAAGCTAGAGAGTTTTTCCATTTAAACATGTGTGGTCCAATGAGTGTAAACTCATTGGGTGGAGCAAAGTACTATGTTCTCTTCATTGATGATTTTAGCGGATACCAATTTGTGTTTTGCATAAAAAACAAAACAAAAGTATTGGAGTGTTTCAAGAAGGTGAAAGGTGAAAGCAAACGAATGACAAGAAATTTCATGTTGAAATTTCAAAGTGATAATTTATGGGGGTGAGTACATCAATTAGGAGTTCAAATAGTATTTAATGAATGTTGGAATTCGTCATGAAACTAGTACACCATATTGTCTTCAATGTAATGGAAAGGTTGAGAATGAGAACATGACAATCACTAAAAGCATGTGCAGCATGTTGCATGCATGAAGGTTAAACTTGAATCTATGGGGAAAAATCACTCAAACATCTATTCATGTGCTAAATTGAATTGGTTCAAGAACACATGAAGGTGTCAATGCCTATGAACTATGGACAAGATGGAAGCCTTTAGTGGGGTATTTGAAAACATTTGGGTGCATGACATATGCATTTGTGCCAAAAAAACTCAAGAAGAAGCTTGATCCTAAGTTTGTGAAGATTATCTTTGTGGGATATAACTTTACTTTTAAGGCTTGCAAATTATTGCATCCATTGAAAAATAAAATCATCATATGTTGTGATGTTGTTTTTCAAAAAGAAGATACACCTAAACATACAAACAAGAATCCTGAAAATGTGGAGTTTGTTCATGTCACTATACAGGATGTAGAACCTCATGCAACCTTGGAACCAATTCAAGTACTTGTCCAATTGGATATGAGTACCAAGCAGGAATCATTTGATCCTCTAATCATTGGAAATCTTCAAGATGGTCATCTTGAACTAAAAACATAAGTTGAACACAATGTAGATCTTGGTGATGGTTTTTGAAACCAATGAATCAGAGGTCCACCCCACAAGCTTACGAATTATTATGTTCAAGGTGCACCATCATTTGCAAGACTCATTGAGACTAAAGACCTACTTGAGGAGCCAAACACTTATGTTGAAGCTATCACTGGCCAACAATAAAAACAATGGGAGAAAGCAATGCAAGAAAAATATAAATCTTTGTTACAAAACAAGACTTAGATTCTGACATATTTACAAGTGGGTCAAAAAGTTGTCAAGTGTAATTAGGTTTACCGATCAAAATTAATGCACAAAGGGAAATATTTAAGTACAAAATGAGAGTTGTAGCCAAAGGTTTCTTTCAAACATTTGGTATTGATTACAATGACACTTTCTCCTTGGTCGTCAAATATGATTCCATATGGAATGTTTTAGCAATAGTTGTTGCTGAAGATTTTGATATCATTCAATTTGACATTAAGATTTCCTTCCTTTATGTTGATTTAAATGAAGAGATATACATGTGTTAGCCTAAAAGGTTAGTTGTTCCAGGAAGTGAAAACAAAGTATGCTTGTTTCACAAAAGTCTGTATGGGTTTAAACAAGTTAATATAAAGTGGAACAAAAGGTTTAACAATTTTTTGGTGTCTTAAAATCTTAAGCCCACAAGTGCTATTCCTTGTGTGTATGCTAACAAAGTACAGCCAAGTCCCATTTGTACTATATTTGTAAATGATGGACTAATTTGTAGTGATAAAAATACTAAATAGAAAGATGACATGATCAATAGAATGAAGTCAAAATTTGAGGTAATATTCATAGATGCCAATGTATATGTTGGACTTCACATCCATTAGAATTACACACAACAAAAGTTGTGGATTAACTAAGCATTGTATGTTAGTCAAATTATAAAATGATTTGGATGGACATGCTACACCTATCAACACTCCGATTGATCCAAATGTTCACCTTGAATGTTCATTGGTTGATGCAACATCTGTTGGACCTTTTTCCTATTATCAAACAGTGGGATGTTTCATATGTGCATAGAATGGCAACAAACTTGACATCTTTTATGTTGTAAGTAGTGTTGCAAAGTTAAACCATCAACCATGCATTATGGAATTGTTCACCATATTTTTAAATACAAGTTTATGAGGCAATGTTCATTTAGGTTTGTGTTATTATGGAGGACTTAATGCAAACATTCTTCAAGCATACTTTAATGTTGATTTGGTTATTGATTTATTTGATAGAAAATCACATAGTGGTTTATTTGTCTCCATGAATGGAGTTCTAATCCTTTGGGGCAATCGAAAACAAATTGACATTGTTTCATCAACAACCGAAGTTGAATATGTGGTAACCAACATTGCTACAAGCAAGGTTGTATGGACATGATACTTGCTAATGAACTTGGGATTCTAGCAACATCGTCCCATGAAACTTTTCAATGATAACCAAAGTAACATTTGACTCATTCACAATCCAAAGTTTCATCATCGAATTAAACACATCAACATTCAATATCACCTCGTTCGTGATCACCAATCACAACAAATGGTCAATATTTTTTACGTCAATAGTCATGACCAGGAACTGCAGACATCTTCATTAAAGCACCGCCATGTGATTGTTTTGCTAGGTTTTGTAAGTTTCTTGGTCTTCATAGTGTTTTTCAAATAACTATTGATTCAATTAAATTAATGGGAGTGTTTTCCAATATTAGTGTTACATGTCGTAGTGTAATGTCACCTACTCCATGAGTGGGAGTGTAGAAATAAATCTAGGTTGGCAAAAAACTTGGACGTAAAAAGCAAGGTAGTGTTATATGCATGGAGACAAGGATGCACAAGTTGGATGTAAAAAACAAAGAGATGTTATCTTGCATGGGATTCATAGGATACATTAGTGTTAGCCAAAAAATAAACTTGGAAAATGCAACATTGATAAACAATTGTTAATACATTAACTACTCACTAGTTTGAGCATGAATATTAGAAACATCCTTTTGCCAGGGAATGCATCTTTCTACCCATGATTATGGATGGAGGTTGTATTGTGTTGTTGAAGCATTATGTAAATAGTCATTGTTATAAAACGTTTGAATGTTGTTTTGTTTGTTTTTCTATTGTTTTCTTCACCAATATTTTGTGTGATGTTGGAGAAGAGTGTGGCTTTTTTTTGTCTTGTCTCTTGCTGACATAGAAGTTTGAACTCTGCCCATTTTTTATTTAAAATTTTGATCTGAATGAATAATAACCTTTAGTTGTGTAAATGCAAGTTTTTTGGGGTGTTATTTCCTTGAACTAATTAAAATTGATGCCAAGTTTGAGATTATGGGAACTACTACTTTGAAATTGTGTTGGGTATTAGGTTGACATAACCTTTTGCAAAGATTATATAATGCATGAACCTAGCTTTCACATTGGAGTATTTTTTGTTAAGAGAATAACCAAATACCATATTAGTATTGTGACATGCCTAATATTGATAATGCTAATGGGTGGACTACAATGTACAACATAAAAGAATATATCTACCTCAAGATGAATTGGTCCACTTCAAACTATCAGATCGGGTATCTTTACAGGGCACATGATAGAAAAATGGAACATTTTTATGAAAGATCAAATAAAAAGAACTTGCATGTTCTTTCTCGAGGCTAAAAAAGGTGTGATGGAGTTGGACAAGGATAGCTGCTGGCCTATATGGGCTCACAACTCCTATCCTTGGCTATGGACACATGAAATTATGCAACTCAAATTTCAAGATAGTTGGATAGTTTTCCTCACAAGTTTTGTGGCATGTAAACATCACTTGTCCATGTTTTACCAAACTATCAAATCAAATTGGAGCTTCGTGGTGTTGGAGGTAATGGTGGAAAGGAACATAATTTTGTATTTTTTAATCCTTGGGTCTTGTTGGTATTTAGGTGTGGACATCACTACTATTGTATTTGCTCTGAATTTTGGATTCAATTGAAATCAACAATTCTGACAATTTCATCAAACAAACATACATGGCAAGTGGAATAAGCTTTTGTTTATGCCTACTGCATATGCCCAGGCCCTGATTCCACCAACATCATCCCATGTTACAATTTACTGGGTTCCTCATGAACCCGTTGTACAATAAATTATCACAAGAATTTTGCCATTGTTGTAATGAGACTTGATAGATCAATAGGGTCTAACAGATTTCAATTAATTCAAATAAATAATGTCCATGTAGTTACATCGTAAGTGATAAACCCACACAACACACAAGGACTTCATGGTTCTTCTCAAATGTTTAGGAAAAGCTATTACATAACAATAGTCCCCACAATGTTCATAATTCCTAATTGATTCAAAGGTCATAGTAAAGACTTGACAAAAAAAATGAGCTCCTAGGATTTCTAGGAATATATAGGATGTACAAGTAATTATTATTCCTAGATGCAAATGGGAGAGCATACTCTTGATCACTTTAACTTCCATTTTCTTATTGACTAAGAATTTAATGACACTTTACTATTACAAGCTACTTGATATTGACCTTGTTTGCCCTAAGTAACTAGGATTAGAGAGCAAAAATATTAGTTTCAAACTAAAGAGGAGTTTTGGTAGACTTTCAAAGCTACCATGAAAATTTGTACACAACAATACTAAATTAAACCTCAATGCATATTTATGAAAGGTTGTAATGATCACAAGAGTACAAATTGTCCAACTTTGACAACTTTCTGCCATAAAAAAACATAGATTTAACACAATTCAATAATCAACATCTCCAATGCATTTGAAAAGTAATTTATTACAGGTTGCTTCCCCATATAGAGGTGCTTTACACTAGGCTAAAACCCTTCACAACATGGTTTTACACCACAAACTAAGGGTTTTGTGGACTTATGCTCAGTAAAACTCTTTATAACATCATTTTACATCATGCCCTTAAGGCACTCTGGACCTTGGGCTCCATCTTCAATTCACATTAATGTAAAGCCCTACTATAAAAGATTTATGGGCTCTAACAAACTGCTAGGGTTTTGGGCTTACGGTTGGTATGGCTCATTCGAGCATACCTATAGACCATGGCCCATTAAACCTAGACTTCTGCTAGGTGAAGCTTCATACAATACAACCTTACACCCTACCTTGAAGGTGCTTTAGACCTTGGACTCTGCCTTTAATTCACATGATGTAAGGCCCTACTATTAAGGTTTTACCCTTTATAAAACCCTAACATAATAAATAGGGTTTTGGATTTTGATAGGTTGTGAAACTTAATGACACTAAACCTTCCAAACGTGCATTTATCCAACCAAATTAGTACAAAATTTACAAATATGGAAATACTAAAGTGGAGGTTTATTATAAATTTTAATTTATTATGCATTTTTCTTATCCTTTGATTTGTGGAATTTAATATAATCTAAGTTACATAATTGTTCAAATGTCTTGTGATAATCATAGAATTGTACATGTCTTAATCTTCTTGTTTGTTTTTTCCTATTATGATGATGTTTTCACATCACTATGTATTATTTAAAACATCTATTTATTAATGAAGGTTTTTTGTGACGTTGAGATCTCCCAAATGACAATTCTCTTTACTATACTCACAATACCATTAGAAAGCTCTTGATAAGCAAAGGTGCCTTAAGGTGGTTTTGTAATGTTTAGACCAATGTTGGGTGGATATTCAAAAGTTTGAATAATATTTATCAATTTCAGTTTTGGGTATGCATACCTTATTTTAGTTCGAATCTTGATTATAATATTCATTGATATAACATGATTTTGGACCAACCTTACTATAGGATTTGGATGAAAGTTTGAATTTTAATAATCGTCAATTTTATAAATGTTTGTAAACCTTGCTTTGATATGATTTTTATTCCATCAAGGTTTCAAGTTTTTTTAGTTAAGGTTATGGCTTATGGCGTTTGGATTAGGGCTTACGGTGTTTTGTATATCTTCTTGTTTTGTTTTCAATTGTAATGCGCTGTCATCATTGATTTCTCCAGCATGTCTCCATCATCATTTTTTTTGACCCATCACCATCATTATTTTCCCCAACACATCATCATCATCGTCATTTTTTCCAATGGATCGTCAATGTGCTTTGTTTTTTCACCTTTGGTGGTTGTCATCATCATCATCATATTTGTTCTTACCAATGTGGTGGTGGTTGTTAGTAATTAGTAACCGTAGTGTATTTCACCACTATGGTTATTGATAGCGTGTAACACCACCATCGACAATCAACAATCATTGCCATAAGTAAGTTTTTTACTTTGTTGTAGTTTTTTTTTGGTTTTTTTCATTTTCATTTCATGTTGCATTATTGTGTTCCATTTCACCTTTGTTTTGTGCGATTCCTTTTCTGACCATTGTTACAACTTCAATTGAGGTCATTGTTGTTGCTTGTTTGAGGTCATCATTATTATTGGTATTGTTGCCTCTTCAAGGTTATCATTGCTTGCTTGTGGCATTGCTTGCTTTTGGTTATTGCTTACTCATGGTCTTCGCTTACTTGTGGCTACTAGTTGCTCATGGTTGTTGCCTTTCACTTTGTGGCTACTATTGCCACTACCTTTCATTCAAGTGGTTCTAGTTGTTGTTGCCAGTACTTTTCATTTGTGACTATTATCATTTTATTCTTTTGGTTATCGCTAACTTCTTTTCATGGCAATCATTATTTTTGACAAATCACCATTGTTATTTTTCATTCATTCCATTGTTGTGGATTGTCATTGTCATCACACACATTTGTTTTCAACATGGTGCTAATCTTGGGGTGCAAACAAGGTAAAGTAAATGGCTCATTACTCCTTGTCAAAAAATTTACATGTAGCCATGAAAAAGTTTTAATGTATTGAAAGTATATTTTTTTGGTACAATAATTAACATGATGATAATCTTTCAGTTTATGAATTTAAAATGTTGAAAAAACCCATCTTGAAAATATAATTAAGTAGAATTTTTAAAAATATTTCTACTTGCACAAAATGTCTGATCTTACAAAATGGGTTACATGTAAATGAAATATTGATTTTAAAAAAAAATTCAACTTAATGGAGCCTTAAAAAATACTTATGTATTATCAAATTATAAATGTGTATAATCATAATATATCACATTTTTAATATGAAGTAGGTTTGAACACCATTTTGACCTAGTTAGTTTCAAACATACTTTCAATCTACTTTTATGATACCAAAGTTGTTGAAACCTTGTATCCAATTTCCCATAAACTAAATGTAGGGCCCTATGGTTTTATATTTATACTTCAAAATATTTTGAATCTACTTTCTTGTGTCCATACCAAAAATTATTCCATTTTTTAATTGGATTTTGGGCAAAAAACATTTTGTCTACTTTACCTTGTCGACACACCCTTGATGGTGGTTGTTAACAATTAGTAATCATAATTTCCCTTTTCATCCAAATGTGGCAAGTTTTTATTAGGGCGTTACACCACCATTAGTCATACTTTAGGTAATTTTTTTTTTAAACCATTTTTTGGGGATTTTTTTGGTTGCATTTTTACAGCTTCATCCTTCCCATTGTCTCTTTTTATAAGAAACATTGGAGTTCCAAAATGTTATTTCCATTTGCTATGGATGGTAACAAGTTACACATTTGTCTTTTAAAGTGTCAACATTCTAGAGTTGTGTTGTTGTTAAAGTCATTAAAGATACATTTCTCCCTATTATGAAACTTTGTGTTTTAAACCAAAATCAAGGCTATTGGTTCTTGTTAGATGCATTTTTTCTTGCCTTCAACTTATGCATTCATGTGAAAGTTAATGTGTTTAGGATTCAAGCTTTATAATATCTATTAATGCATTGGGATTTTGATTTAAAATTGTAAGAATTCAAGTTGAGGATGATGAGACCAGCCATCAATATTCTAACATTTTTTTGGGCATTTGCATTAGCTTATAATTATGTTAAAGCCCATACCATGTTAGTTATCATGTTTGATCTTCATTTCAAGAACATGAAGATTCTACTAGACTTTATAGGCGATATAATTGCCTTGTAAATTGTGGTAAAATATGACATTAATATCTTGTGTCTTCTTTTATTATAATTTTTCTTTCATTTGAACCTTGTGAGGGCATTAACATAACCACTAACAATTGATGATGATGATTTGTTTTTTGGGCAAGTTGTATCAAATGATGATGCAATCATGTCCACTTTAAAAAATGAACTATAATTATTTCAATAGTTGTTTATGCAACCAATAAAAATTGAAAACCCACTAGTTTGGTGGGCAAGTCATGCTTTGCAATTTCCAAATGTTTTATTCTTGGTTCATTAAGTCCTTGGAATTGTGAGATCATAAATTGAAATTAAATGGAATTTAAAAGTTGCAAATGTCATCACTAATTTGAGATGGTCTAGGCTTGGCATTAAAAATCTAAACCAACTCATTTTCATCATCAAGAATTGGTCCAATGATGCACATGATGAGTGTGATGGACCTTTGAAGCCAAAATACATGGTTGATTTTTTAACATTTGAAGCTAGCTTCATTGAAAAACACAAGAAAATGTTGGAGCAACATGATTTGTTTGAAGAAACTTCAAACAAAGTTTGAATGTGATTACAATCTAGATTTTAGGTTCTAGTTATTTCTTTTTAGTTTAACTATGTCCAATGTTTGTTATTACATTTTGCTTTCAAAATTTGTGTGGGTGATTTGAAATTGTTATTTTCTTAGTGTTTGCAAGTTGGTTGAAACTATGTTATTATGGTGGAGTTGAAGACTTGCATGCCATAACAACATAAGTTAGAATTCAATTTGGGTTGGGACATAAGTTTTAAATTGTTTTTCAAGTTTTTCAAGGTCAAATATGCCCAAAAGCCCAAATTTGAAAAAAAATGTTGCACGTGTGAACAAGGAGTAGACATATGTATAAATTGGTAGGGAAAATTTCACATGTGAACAAGGAATAAAAATATGTATCATTCAAGAATGAAACTTTCACATCAATAGACTTCATGATTTTTAAATTTAAACAAATGCAATATTTGTATTTAATGTGTTTTCAATTGTAATTGCAATGAATATAGTTTTTTTTTTACAAGCAAAGCCCTAACCCTAAACCCTAAGTACTACTCGAACTAGCCCCTTGTTAAAAAAAACCTTATTATTCGAAAACCTCCACTATTTGAAAAATGAACATTATTTTTAACCGAAGGTTTTGAAATATATATATATATTTAAAAATCAGAACCTTATCCAAAGGTTTTAGAATTTTTAAAAAAATATTCAAAACCATATCTTAATTTTTTTCCAAAATCATTTAATAATAAGGAATTGACCTTAATTTTTTTCCAAAAAAAAAAAACTGGACAACCTAGTTTAAACTTATGATGTAAGAATTATTGAATATTGAACAAATTTTCTATTAAAAATTGAAAAATTGAAAAATCAAAATATTAAGAAAATTTAATAACATTTTTCATATTTTTAGTAAGCCTTTTGCGAATGGGGTTTTATGGAGGTGGTTTCATAATTTTTAAACCTAAAGTGCAAAGATATTAAGTTTTGGAATAATTTTTGTTATTAAAAATTCAGCTTAATTATAGGAAAATGATTTTAAAAGGATAAATTAATTGGGCAACAAGTTTCCAGTTGAGCCAACGACACATGCCACATTAATCTATGCTGAAAAATATGCATATATCATAAAAGTGTTGTCATTTTATTCAATTGATTATAAATTGGGTAATAGTAAGAATTTGGTGGTCTTAATACAACCTTGGTTATATCATAAACCCCATAATAGACAAAACCTGTCGCAACCCCACTTTGAAGGAAGTGTGAGGTCGCCACTCACATTCTCGAAAATGGGACTTGGGAGTCCTTCGGGACTCCCGAAAACTCAGAACAGGATTGTAGGGGTCAAAACACCTCGCATCGAGGTGTTCTTTATACTGTTGGAAAGGTCTTGAAGTGTAAATGTCCGAAATGGCCTTGCATGAGCCATTTGGACATCTGCAACACAAGTTACGGTTGAAAGAAGGGCCGAGAGTCAAACTGACAGTTTGACTCTCGACCACTAAAAGTCGAGAATCGACCTGATCCCGCTGTGTGCAGGTGGAGTGCGACACATCGTTGAAAAGCTCTCAGGGAGGGCTACAAGTTTGCTTTAGACCTCGTCCCAATCAGAGGTTGGAACGAGAAGTTATGAACGCCCAAAGTCTCGGGAGTCCAAACCGGGACAATTTTGGGACTCCATTTTGGGAGTCCTGGGAAAAAGTGCCATTTGGATGCAAGTGCGGCGGTGAGACGCAAAGAATACTATATGGGGGAAAGTGGTGGCTTCTCTCAAGTTCGGGCCGTGGTGAATCAAGTGAGTCCAAAGTTGCCCGTGGCTTGTCCTAGCACTAAGGGTGCTCCAAAAGGCAAACTAACCAACTTGTTGGTTGGTTTGATGCAAGTTCGAGTGAGTGAATAACTTGTCCCTCTTCTTAGTCAATCTCGAAACTTTAGCATGCCCCTTTACCCCTTTTAGTGCTAAGAGTTGCGAGCGTGCCCCGAATCCTTCCCAATTCTGCAACTTGAGTAACTTAGTCCCAGCTTAAGATTAACCAAGGACTTGGGAGCGCGTCAAAACCTAAATTAATCAAGGGAGGTAAAATTTACATCAATTGTGCATAAAACCCATAATATCCATAATTCACGTGACCAAAATCCCAAAATCAATTAAAGGAAGTAGTTAATTTACACTTGGTAATGCCTTTGAACAAGGGTGTAACCAAAATGCGAACACCACCTTAACCATTGCTTTATGTGATACCATTATTTTGGTACTATCCTTGACCTAACCTTATTTCATATCACCTTCAACCTTAGGCTTTATTGAATTGCGGTGGTGCTAACTAACATTTTGGTTGAGCCCTTGTCCAAGGGCTTAATGAGCATAAAACAACCATTTCCTTTGATCAATTTGTATAGAGAAACATTTCAAAATGAAATGTTTATCTTTAACCCTTAATTGACGTTTGATTAAACCGGTGCCAAGTGATAGGTAGGAGTTGCAACCATATAACCTCCCAATAATTGGAATTTTGTGAGATTTTTGGTACTAAAAATGCATAATTTGGGCGAGAAATGATAAATCCCCATCATTGAAAATGAAATTTTATGAAATACATGTAGCTTTCAAATTTTGATTTTTTTGAGTACTTGATTTAATTTAGCCATCATAGTTCAATGATCCTAAAACTTTTTATAGTAGAATGGAAGGTGGAAAAAAAAATTCAACATTTAAACTTAAGATGAACTAGAAATGAATGATAAAAGTTGCACATACAATGGTCATTTAGGGAGGAGAACAACCATGAGTGACCACTTAAGTGCTTAAGGTAGGCCAAATCCAAGAAGAGGGCTCCGTTGTTTTTGGTGTCGAAACAAAATTTGAACTTGTCCTGTTGGTGCATCTAGTGCACTAAAAAATCGTTAAAAATATTAGAATTGAGAAAGTTATGGCCCCCCAAAGTAAAGGGGGTCAAGAACTTAATCAAGAACTTAAAAAAACAAACCACTGAACACTACAAAACCTAAACCCAATCACCAAAAAAATTCCTTGTATGCTGCTCTATTACTATTAGAGTTCCAAGATGATTTGTAAAACTGAAGATGACACTCCTATAGCACTTTGAATCATTTAAAATGAATGAGAAATGAGAAAGTTAGAATCTTTGAAAGTAGAAGGGGTCCAGAGAGAAGAAAAAAAAAGAAAAAAATGCATTTTGTGAGTGGGAAAGCTTTTTTTTTTTCCTTGCTATTTTTTCATTGCTCCTTTTTCATTTGCACTTCAAAGACGATTTCTAAAGCGTGAGGTAGCACTCCCATAACATTTTAAATCACTCAAAATGAAGCACAGATGATGAAGATCTAAGGAAGTGATCGGTGATAGGGTAGTGATCAGTGATGAGCAAGCAAGATATTTTTACTGTTTTTAGGGCATGTTGTTAGGGCATGTTGTTGAGGCCCAGTGCTTCCCAGAACCCTGCCAACTTCACTTTCAAAACTGAGCTTTTCACTGCATGGTCAGATAGCAAAACGTGATGATGTGCTTGAAGAAGATATTTCTCCATTTTCAAGCTCAAATTTTTTATATAAATAAGCTTGAGAGACGAATGACACATCAGTGGGGGGGGGGAAGACAGAACAAGGAAGGTGTCCCTTTTGACGTGGGATAGTATAGAAAGGTGTCCCGTTTGACCAGGGTTACTATAGGAAGGTGTCCCAGTATAACACACAGGCGTCAGTTATGACCTGGGATAGTATAGGTAGGAGTACTACTAGGGAGGACGATTAAAGGGTTTTTTCAATACAATCCTCATAAACCATGGTTAATTTCGTATGTCCCTAATTACGTCCCAAGAATCCAAATTGTGTCTTATTGAACTTCAATACATGTGTCAAACAAACTCAATTCCTCCCCTGGTTATGTCCTAATTCCTCACAACATTCTTTACAACCATAATCAATTCAAATTAGCCCTAATATAGCTAACACTATGAATGCTTAATGAACCTCCTTCCATCCAAAAAAGCCCTAAATCAGCCCTAATCAACTTGATTTGTTTCTGGGTCCAATTTTTTACATTTCAAACCAAAAGTTCAGAGTCAGTGATTTTTTTTCTACCAAACAAATTAGAAAAGTTTCGTATTTCCAGTCTAAATTTGACTAGTTTTTTTTTCTATTTATATATATATTTAAAAATATCCAATTTTTTTTATCACAAAAATTGGAAAAGAAAAGAAAAAAGAATCCAATTTTACATTTCAAACCAAAAGTGCTTCTCAAAAAGAAAGAGTCACCCAAAATTGCATAAAATGCTCTTATTTGGTTGATTCATTTTCGGTAGGGCAATAATTGTTTACCTACGCCAGTTTTGCTCTTGTTCACACGTTCAACTAAGTGTTCACACATAGTGTTGTTTTAATTGTTTGGGTTTTGTTTATCCCCCAATTTTGTAGTTTCGAAGAATTTAGAATTTTTTTTCGAATTTACACTAAAAAAAAAATTCCCAATTTTCTATTGTCACCACAGTGCGAAAATTCGCCAAATTGGGGCGGGAAAAAAAAAAAAAAATCGCTTTTCAGAAGCACATATTTAGAAATTAAACAAAATGGTTCCCTTGACTTGAAAACAAATATCCATTTTCACACTCAGAAAGGAATCGGTAAAAAAATAGTTCGGTCATGGGTCCTGATCGGAAATTGGGGTTCGGTCCCACATCCCTTGTATGGAGCCCGTATATCTGAAACTGACCAACCCACGCGCAGCATTCTAATCTCCATTTGTTCGCTTTCTAGCTCAGCGCTCCCACAACGTTATCCTGGCTATGGACTACGCTCTCTCCTCTCTCGCGTCTCTCTTCTGCGTCTCTCCAGTTGCTGTTGCTGTTTGTGCTGCGGAGGAGGAGGAGAAGGGTGTTGTTGCTGCCTCTGTCTTTCTTCTCCCTTTCACCATCGCTACCACAATTCCGACGTCCACAGAAGAGTTTTTTCAACTAAGGCGCGGATTTTGGTACTGCATTTTCGCTCCTCCTTCCAAATTCGGTGCTTATCTTTTCACTCGGACGACGGAACTACTTTCGTGTATGTATACATAAGTTCTCCTTCGTGTGTGTGAGCGTGTTTTTTCCATTTTTTTCCTTTCTTTCAATTTTCCTTTTTCTGGATTTCCTCGAGTAGCGTCAGTCAGGATGGGAGTAGCTGACTGAGATGGTCCGAGACTATCGACACTATAACGGGATTTAGACGAGGGAGAGAAGAAGTAGAAGAACGAAGAAGAAGAAGAAGAAGAAGGAGAAGAAGTCGAGGCGGTTGATGACACCGAGTATTGGTGACGACCATCTGACGCAGTTGTATTGATGGCATTCGAAGTCTCTTTGACAAGAGGTGCTCTCAATCGATTGGAGACTGGATCGTCTGTTTCTTCCAAGAGTAGTGTCTCTTGTAGTGCAAGAACAGCGGCGTCGGCGGCGCCCTTCTTCTCGCGACTGGAGTCAAGAGTAACAATGCGGTGTCTTAGCACCTCTGTAGCCAATTATTGGGAATGTAGCACTTCTCGACAACAGTGCCCTCCTCCTCAGGTCCACCACTTCTGCGGCGGTCCTCAGCTCGACTCTCCTTTCTCAAGTTCATCATCTCGGATTTCACTAGGTAAAAAAAAGGCGTCGAAATGCTTGTTGGAATGGGAGGCAAAGAACACGGCCAGAACAGGTGCAACCAGTCTATCTTGTCAGCGGAAGCTCGCTCACGCCGCCAGGGAGGAGACTCATGGAACAAGTTGTGCAATCATGGCAGCAGCTGCTGGTACTCTTGCTCCTCCTGTTCGAGAGGATTCATATGCAGATGAGCAAGATTTCATTAAAGCTGGAGGAGAGGAGCTTGACCTTGTGCAACTGCAAGCTTCTAAAACTATGGAGCAGCCCAAAATTGCTGAAAAGGTATGTATGTATGTGTTAGGGTCGAGTTCACCATCCTAACAGCATGTGTGTCCTAGTAATTTTTCTTGCTCTGTTGATGTGCAGCAACATATAGATGACATGTCCAGAGGAATTCCCTGTCCCCCTTCTTTTGACCCTTTTGTGGATCTGTAGCAAACAGAACATAGCTTTGTTTCACAGCTGTAGCACTGGCAGATGTTTTGATGTTGGGAGGTGGATCTGCCATACAGCTTCATCATGGGTGCTGTTGAATTCAAAAAGCTTGTTTCATTTGCCCTCTCTCCTCCAACTGATTTGTGCAGTTACAACCACTTGGAGATGGGACTTTGGATCTAGTGGTGATTGGCTGTGGTCCAGCAGGAATATCACTGGCAGCAGAAGCAGCCAAGCAAGGTCTCAATGTGGGTCTGGTTGGTCCAGACACACCTTTTGTGAACAATTATGGTGTGTGGGAGGATGAATTTGCAGGTATGTTTCATCATGATGATGATGACGGTATCCAAGTAAATGGTTGCTTTTCACAGTGCTAGCCAAGAGGCAGTGTGTGGAAGACTGTGGGGAGTTGCATCTTCTGGGCCACCAAGTATGAAGTTTGTTTGAAGATTGCTAATATCCTACTTCTCTCTACAACTAGCTGGTACGGCTTGGACCTAATGTGCTGTTTTTGTATTGCTTTTCAGCTCTGGGGCTGGAGAACTGCATAGAGCAGACCTGGAGAGACTCATGCATGTATCTTGATGGTGACACTCCACTGACAATTGGGCGTGCGTATGGTCGTGTAAGTCGGCACCTGCTCAGAGAAGAGTTGCTTAGAAGGTGATTCTTTCACTCTCCTTGCAAACAAACCAAGCAGTCCATGACATTTTCACAGTACTCCCACCAGTCCCCAGAATTTTCTTACTGTAGGTACCATTCTGTGAAGTGAGTGGAGATATTTGATAATCTTTCTGGTAACATCATTGTCAGAAGATATTTACTGTATTTTCCCAGACAATCAATTTTTTGACAATCACGACAACAATGTGAATGTCATTGATCAGGGAGGCAGCTGATTCCTTGTTCACTAGAGTTCTAGTGCCCAATAACATGGGATGCTTGGTGATTTCTGGCTTTACATGTAACCCTACCCCTCATATCCAGTGGGTTTTTACAGGTGTGCAGAGGCAGGGGTTGGATATCTTGATTCAGAGGTGGAAAGGATTTTGGAGACTGATGAGAATAGAAGCACTGTCATCTGTGCAAATGAAAGGAGGATTGATTGCAGGTAAATGCAAAGAGTATATTCTCATTTATCTCCAGAGGTCTCATTTTTATGAACTGGGTATCTGTCCACCAAGGTCCTCCAAATATGTTTCATTTGCAAGATGTAGGCATTCATACTGTGATATTTGCTGTGTTCAGGCTTGTTGCAGTTGCCTCTGGGGCTGCTGCTGGCAGATTTTTGAAGTATGAGCCAGGTGGTCCAGGTGTCAGTGTGCAGACGGCTTATGGGGTTGAAGTGGAGGTATGAGCTTTTTGTCAATTCAGCAGATAAAATATTACATGCCTTGAAATTTTTTAACTAAGACCATTCATTTTTGCTTGCAAGAAATGAGTCAGTATTATCACAATGCAGAAGTCAACGTGCAGAGATGGCAACTGCACTTGCACTGGAGTTCTTGTCCTGTCTACAAGGTCTTGCATGGAGTTTTCTTGATAAAGCAACAACAAATATGAAAGTTTCAGATTTATTAGTATCTGAACTAGTGGTGAATGCAATGTTTTACAAATATTCTGTTGCTGATATTTCTGTACAGAGTTGCCATAGGAAGATTGCTAGTGGTGTTCCTAATTGCCAGTGGTTTAAAGTGAAGTGACACTTTGACATCTTGCAGGTTGATCACTACCCATATGATGCTGAACTCATGATATTCATGGACTATCGGGATTACAACATTCAAGATACAAAGAAGAGTGCCTTTGAAGGAATTCCTACTTTCTTATATGCAATGCCCTTGTCTCCAACTCGTGTTTTCTTTGAGGTACACCTAACCTGCCTAATTCAAACCAGCTTTCATGGTGATGATGGAAATCATTGCCCTGTATATGTCATTGCTGTACTCAGATGGAATCACTGTTTAATACTGTTCTCTCAGGAGACATGTCTGGCTGCACGGCCAGCTTTGCCTTTCAGCTTGCTCCGAGAGAGGCTAGAAGCACGTCTGGAGAAGATGGGGATCAAAGTGATACACATGCATGAGGAGGTGAGCTCAGTGCAGTCTTCAAGCCATTTTGTTTTGGAAGAATAGGGGCAAGGTCCAGTGAAGTAGAGCCTCCAGTAAATGATATTAAGGGCAACTGTGCAGAAAAAAAAGAGAACTGGATCTTCAGAGGGGGTTGCTGAACTGTAATAAACTCATAAAGTCCCTTGGCGGAAATAAATACACTCATCCAGATCATGTAATGATTTACACTTGATATATTTCTTTGCAGGAGTGGTCATACATTCCAGTGGGTGGTACCCTTCCAGATACAACACAGCAACACTTGGGATTTGGTGCAGCTGCTAGCATGGTTCATCCTGCAACTGGTAAGATACACATGTAATTTAAGCTTTGCTTTCTTTGTCTGTCGACAAGTGTCCTTTCAATATTTTAAAGCTGTATCTGCTGGTGGACCCACTTATGCATGTGCACTCTGAAATGGAAATCCAGAGAAACCCAATGTCATGTTTTTGGTGTTAAATTGCAAGCAGAGTAATGAAAGAAATCTTACTGCAGGGTACTCAGTTGTTCGCTCTTTATCAGAGGCACCACTGTATGCTGCAGCAATTGCAGGTGCACTCGGATCTACAAAGGGTGCTTCCAGCTCTCATGGTACTGGAAAGAATTCAAGAGCTGCTGCCTCGGAAGGTCTGCAGAATCTATTCCTGATTTTCCTGGCAGACTTCTATGCTTATTTCAGATATCCTTACACTTGCTTGGCTTGTTGCAGAACATATTAACACCTTTGCAATTTTGAAAAGTGTTTTTCCTCAGCTTGTTGAGATTTACTGAATGCTTGTCAAATTTGCAGCATGGAATGCTCTTTGGCCAAGGGAGAGGAAGCGCCAACGTGCATTCTTCTTGTTTGGGCTTGAGTTGATACTACAGTTAGACACTGCTGGTGTTCGTGATTTCTTTTGTACTTTCTTCCAACTACCCGAATGGTAATCTTTCTCAACTTATTCACCAATCTTCCAGGATATGCTAGAATTGTGGATATTTACTGACATCTTTCTTACCTTTCCAGGCTGTGGAAGGGTTTTCTTGGCTCAAAGCTCTCCTCTCTGGAGCTTATCTGGTTTGCTCTTGCTACATTCATGGTTGCTCCAAATAGCTTGCGCTATCGTTTGGTGAGGCACTTAATGGTTGACCCAAGTGGAGCCAGCTTACTGCGAACTTACACTGGACTAGGTGCAGAAAGCTCCAGGAGGTTGGAGCTCAACCCAGTTGGTAACCAGGTGGCCTCTTAAAACAGCAAACAGTAGGAATTGTATTCTCAAATGGTTGTGAAGACTGTTCTACTCAGCAATGTTCACATGTGGAGAGTTAGGGTGGTGGGAAATTTTATTAGATGTCAAGGGGTGCACCTGACAATCTGGGCAACTTCTTGGTATAATGTTTAGATGCCACCGTTTGGGACAGGAGTAACTCTGGTAATATAGTTTGCCTTCAGAGGCTTTTGCTCTGAATCTGTGTCACTGTCAATGAAATTGCAATCAGTACACATGTGGGTTTTCTCACATAGCATCCAATTACCTGAATTGACTACTAATATTTCCTTCAACCCATGGTCCAAATTCCTGACCTAAAAAATTTCCAAAGTGTATTTTTGAGAGAAACTGAAGACCTGTACAGTGGAAACTATTTTCCAATTTCATAGAAGTGTGAGAAGTGAGTTCTGTGAAAGCATTGGACTTAGTAACAGACCAAGTATACTGCTTGAGAAATACCCTATTTAACTACCCTATCTTCTTGTCAGATTTGGTGAAAATTTGTTTCAAAATTGGATGAAGAGAATTCTCAAAAATCTCATGAAAATTTTGCTGAATTGTATAAAACTTTGTAATTCACATAGATGAATATTCTGAAAATTTCAAATTGGAGCACTGGAAATGTCAAAATTGGTCCATGTAGCTTAATCACATTGTGCGTAACAACCTCGGAGAGAATTCTTAGTGTGTTTGCAGGGCAGATTACATTTAGTATTCAACATTACAAAAAGAGCCCTAGGGTGAAGGGTGTGAGATTGTCAGATCCCTGGGCGCAGGATGTAAGCCAATAAGATCTTTGGAAGGGGATTTTTTTTAATAAAAAACATTGATTACCTCGGTTGTTACGCAGTGTAAGGCCCTGCTGTCAGGGAATTATTGCATCGACCTCGGGCTCCGCCCTCGGTGCTCACACAGTAATTCCCTGATAGTAGGGCCTTACCCTATACAAAAAAGTTTGAAGCAATGCAAGAAACTCACAATACAAATTGCCTAACCTCTTGCAACCTTGCACATGCATAGAGCATCATTACTTCTGAGGTATGACTCACATTTTATAAGAGGATAAATGAGTCTTTACAATTAAAATTTATTGAAGACACACGAAAATCTAGTCCAGATTTTGGATTATAGTGCCGGTGTGGAATAATCTCCAGATATCTAACGGAACTGTTAAAATGAAGGAAAAGTAATGGATAGGAGACCTAGATAGAATACCAGAGTCCAAATATTTGAGAACCTATGTGTCAAACCCCTAAAACTCTAACTTCAAGTGTTGAAATGGCCTCATAACCTAAGAATAATTGATTTCAACTCACCATCCCATATAATAGCAAGCTATTTAGGCCCACGCACCCTATGAATTTACCATAATGGTTTCACAAATTTGGAGATGTGAATTTTGTGGTTCTATTAAGGTGAGTGAAGTGTAAAATTGAAATTTCAGTACACACATATTTGAAAGTGCATCCCTTAAACAGTAAAGTAAGTTCCAAACTGTGTTTCTGAATGGGGCCCTGCTGTGTATGTCCTCCTTTCTTAGGGAGATGAACAAAGTTGAACACAAAAAGCACTACCAAAATATACCATAAAGTGATGGTCTGATGGTAGGACCTGTTAACAATGGACAGCAAGATCACTTTCATCACTATGACTCTCCACATCATATGTATGAAAGTGATCAGACTGTGAATCATTCCTCATAAATATCCACACTAAAAGAAAAGTATCATGGCTCCATGACAACTTTGCTCATTCTAAAGCACTTTGAGAAAATTCCGAGTAACCCTACCTTATATTCATGAATATCCCTTGTAGAAAAGAACAGGGATATTAGGTGTACTCAATAAGAGTAAAAGGGAAAGTATCATTATCTATGTAAGAAACCTCTCTCTTATGTGGTAGGTGTAAGAACCCTCCTCCCATGCCTTGTGATCTACTCATGTTTAGGTTATGGTAACTTTTAGCCTTGTAGCATTGTGCTTTGTGATGGGCAAAGTCTAAATGTGGAAGACATCTCAAAATGTCATGTTAGACTCAACTACATAAAAAGTATGTTTATGTTTTGCCTTTGTTTTTTTCAGTAATTGCAAGGCAACGTTTTGCTTGCACGTTTGGGAGTATTACACCCATAAGGCACCTTGACATATGAATTTCATTATTATCTTCTAAGGTTTCCAATGTCCATTTTTCAAGGCATTCACCAATCTCCAAGATGTCCTACATAATTTTTAGCTTTTGATCAAAGCTTGAGCAATGCCAAGGATGATGAAGCATGACAAGGGACAAGAAAACGACAAGATGGCAAAAAGGGAGGGGAGAAAAAGAAGCAACAACTTAAGCTAGTTTAACTAAAGAACCTAGCTTTCTTTATAAAGATAGATAGAATGCAAGTATGAAGACATGAACCCCTC
>Ga0209611_10002131_pt1 | contig 34691 bp, 27 predicted proteins | sample S1TSphgellanicum_3_FD_187693 | JGI IMG/M metagenome (GOLD analysis project Ga0209611, IMG submission 187693) | Host-associated microbial communities from peat moss isolated from Minnesota, USA - S1T2_Fc - Sphagnum magellanicum MG (SPAdes) (version 2) | ecosystem: Host-associated > Plants > Peat...
TAGCCAAAAATATAAAAGGATGCTTAATAATTTTATATTCATATTTAGTTTGTAGGCAACTTTGGCTAAATCTTCATATGGATAATTGCCACTTTGAAAAAATCACAAAATTGGAAAAAAAAAAAATTTAAATTTTTTAAAAAAATTTCGCCTACTTCCACATTACAACACCTAGGTACCTATTTAACATCCATCCTATAGCTATTATGGTGGGCCACTCTGGCCCAATAAGTGAACCATGCCCCAATGGATGAAACCCCATTGTGATGGATGAGCACCAACTGAGTTGACAATGGGTTCCAACTTGGTGAGGTACTATGAATCGGGCCATGGGCAGACAGTGAAAAAAGAAATGCAGCAGTACCTGTGTCCAATGTGTGAAACTAGGTAGAAACTAGAATCAGGGTTAAATGAGGTTAAAGGAACCACCTCAAACCACCCCTTAGGGTGTTTTTAGAATTTTTAAGTTTTTATTTTATTTTTCATTTAAATTATGAAAATTTGAAACTGGGCTTGGTTTTGAAGTGGTCCAAAAAATTGGAAATAGACCAATTTTTTTGAAAAAATATGGTTCCAATTCCAATTTAGATTTAGGGTTTAAAGGTGGCCAAATGTTGTTGAAGTTTGAAGCTTTTATCTATGGTTGTGTTCTTTTCATTGTTCTTTGTCTTTGTGATTGTCTTGTTGCATTAATGTTCATGGGGGTATTCTTTTCATTGTTGTAGCCCATGTTAGTGGTTGATGGTTGTGATGTTCTTATTATTCTTGTAACTTGCAATTTTTGAGGTATGTCGTCACCTTCCTCCTCTTCATCTTCTTATGGTTTTGGTCATTGTTGTTGAAGGCCTATTGTTGTTCTGGCCAACAATCGCCCATCATTGCCTTCTTAATATTGATCTTGCGGTCTTGGTCGTCATCATGGTTTTTTCATTGTTATAGCTAGTAATTAGCCATCATCGCTTTTGTGATTTTCATTATATTGTGGTCTTATTGGTTGTCATGGTTTTTTTGTTGCTACAATCAACAATTGCCCACCATCACGTTGTTGATCTTGATGGTCTTGTGGTCCTACTCATTGTTATGGTTTTCTCATTGTTATAACTAACAATTGCCCATCATTGTCCTCTTGATCTTGATGATTTTGTGGTGTTGCTACCATTGTGATCTTTTCAGTAATTGGACACCATTGCCCTGCTAGTTAGGGGGGTTTTGAGGGTTGAATTCAAAGGTGGAAAGATGCACATTTTAAGGTTGACATATAAATGCATGAAACATGAAACTAATTAGCATAAAAGATGATATTGATCAATTATAGACTATTAATGTAATATTTAAAGCTTAAAAATATATTAGTTTCACTTAATTTGGCTTTTTTTAAGCTTTGTAACAATCTGAATTTTTTTTAAATAATTTTATTTTAAAATTTGTGTTGTTTCTAATGGTGTTTGGTGTCATGGAACCCAACTAGGAGATTACTTAGAACCTACCATAACTTACCCTATAAGGGTCAAAGCAAAATAAAGTATACGAAAAAAAGTAAACGTCTCCACTTTAACCATGCGTTACTCATATAACTACCATGAAGTAACATCAAATTAGGTGAAAATATGTGTCAAGTAGTATTAGTTTGCTCTATTAAGTTTGTAAAATTTTAATCTAAAAGAATTAAAAACAAATGAATTTCAAAAGTAAATAAAAAATACATTTGAAACCGACTGAAAAATACATGTTCAAACCTACTTTTTGGTTAGAAAAATTAATGAAATTGATATGTCGTAAGTTAAAAAATGAAAATCAACATATGTTTTAACAAGTTGTAAAAAAAAAAATCTATTTCTTTTCATAAGAACCTACTTTCACCCACTTGAGACCAAAAGCCCATAGTGAAAAGTAGACATCAAAAGCTATTTGTATTTTGAAAAACCTACTTAAAACCTAGTTTTACAATTTGAACTATGAAAATCAATGCACATTAGTGGAACCATATATTATATTTAATCTAACCTAAAATTAATAAATTACAATGAAAAACAAATGTTTTTTTGAAATTTTGAGTTATACATATAAAAGGCATGAATGTAACTAGATTTAAACTCATGTTTAGGTACTTTTTAAAAAATTTAGTACACCAAATTAGTAAGCCAATATATTCCACCTTACTATTTGCCTACGGGTGTTTGCACACTACGATGACCTTATATGGACGTCACAATGGTAGTGTTTCATGTATTCCTTAGATACAAGAAAATAAATAAAATAAAATTCATTGAAACAATAGAAAAAATGACTCATTTATTTAAAGCTATCATAATCAACCTTTCAATAATGAAAAATTCAAATCAAAATCATAGATAGCCAATAAGTAATGGACTTTTGAATTTTTGCCCACACTTTTTGTCACACCTACAAAATTCATGGATATGGACTTTTATCTTAGAATGTGTTAGTCTTATGTGTTTGAAACTTTGGGATATTGGATGAATCATGTTTAAAAAACTAAATGAATGGAATGTGATTTAATTTATTATGTTACGGCCTTTTTAAAATCCCAAAAAATGTAATTATTTTAAAAGCTCTTTTAAGCATTTAAAAATAATTATTAAAAAAAATCTTCTGTGATATTTTATATATGTCTTATAACATCATGATTTGATATTAGAAATGGAAACAAAAATTTACTTTCAATATCATCTAAATATTCATATTTTAAGCTAATTTTCAACTACACTAGAAAAGGACTTTGAAAAGGGACTCTAATCCGCTGAAATTGTGAGACCCTAGTGTGCTTTCACCCCTATAATGATGTTGCTACCTTTCATCGAATTGCCTATAAATTGCCCTACCATCTTCATCAACTATCTTCCAACAATCCTCCATATTCTAGAGAATTAATAAAAGTGTAACCAAAGTAAAAAGGATAAACTAATATCAAAATTATAATAGTTTACATCAAACTATAATAAATTATTTTTTTATTAAAGAGAAAACAAGGCAAGAAAAAATAAATCAAAAAACAAAATGCCACCACATTATACACATATTCTACAATCTTTACACACATTTGCATTTCACACAATATTATCTTTTGTATTCCCCCAAAGTTCCATGTACATAATTGATAAAGGGTCCATTTTCAAATCCCCATAAATGACAAGAACACATAAAGTCCAAACTTCTTCCACAAAAATAGGTTCCCTTATCCTAATCTGTACACAAATCCTTCCTAATGATTGGTGAGCAAATATCAATCACCCATCTCAATGGACCAACTAATTTTAAAGGTTTCATCCACAAGATGAACAAGAGGACAATAAATAATCTAAGTATCATTAATAATCTAATTACTAGGGTGCACATAAAACTAACTAGTTTAGGTGGAAATTATACCTTTAACATTCATTTAATGGTGTATGAAAAAAAAACACATCATAATACATAGAAGAAAACCATCATAATTTTGTAGAACCCTTGAGACCACCAAATTTGGGAGCTATATAATCACTGGCAATTGGTTGTGAACAATCAAATCAAGAAACAAGCAAATGCCAAATGTGTCATCAAATGATGATGTGATTGAAACTCACGAGAGGAATGACATCATGTTTGAAGATTGTAAAGGGAGAAATAAGAAACCAAAAGCATTTGTTGATGCTTCGATAACACTTGGAAAACAAAATGGTGTGGTCAATGAGAAAAACGTGGAATATAAACTTGATTGGCAAGAAACAAATTTCAATTACAAAGTTAAAAAATTAGATTTCCAAAAGGAAGAAAGTGCAATGAGATTGGAGATTCAACATGAATAAATTGCATTGAGCACAAAAAAGATGAAAATTAGAACCTACAACTACAATTAAAGATTACTTGCTTGAAAGAGCATTCAAGGAACAACCAATCTTGAAAATTTGTGGTATGGTTTTGTACTTATCAAATTAATTCTAATAGTTTATGTACAATGCCTTTAAAAATTAATAGGTTGCAATCATTAACAAATTTTGATTCTATGCATCTTTTTCATGTTTTTCTTTTAAAAATTCCAAAAGAAAACCACTACATTTTTCCATTGTATTCACCCGTGCAATGAAAAGTTGGCTAATTTCCATTTGGATTCTTTTCACAAGTTGAAGGTACAAAGGTACTCTAAACCTTCTACACTATACATCATCGTGAAATTGGAGGAACAATAATTCTTTGATGTTTTTTCTTTTTTATTTAGAAGTTGAATCTCCTGTCATTGTACCAAGTCGACAACTCTATCTTCTTCACTTTGCCTTACATTGTTTCCTATGTCCCATGATGGATCATAATAGTAATTTAAAATAGTCGATTATGGAAAATGGCACACAACCAAATCCATAAAACATTTATATGATGATCATTTTTTGTTTTGATTTGGACAAATAATCCTCTCAAACTCTAGAACCTTCCTTTCAATATCCTAATCCAATGATTTACTTTCACTTTAATAGAAACAAGATGGGTATTGAATTTAAAATTACCAAGTGAAGAAGTAGTTGGTTGCTTATATGTTGGGATGCATATTGTTTAGAGCAAATATGCAAAATATTTTAAGAAGCACTCATCATCAAAAACATAAACCTCATGTGTCAACCGCATTTTTGGATTTGTGAAGACATGTTTGTCATAACAAGATGATCCAGGTAACCTAATCATCAAATGTAGAATCTTTCTTTTATGATCATAAATGATCATATCTAAAAATGCATAATTCAATTTTTTGGTGTAGTAGTTTTCACCTTGTCTTTTGGGCGTAAAGATTAATGGAATTAGGGTTCCATCAATTAATGCCATTACCAAAAGGAAGCTAAAAATCTTATGAAATTTTGATTTGAACAATTGATGTTTTAACGTTGAAGGCCATTTGACAACACCAACATAAAGGGAGGGAATTGCAACAATTGATGAATTAGTGAACAATTGCACAAAGCTTTTAGAAATATCAAACACATCACAAACATCCCTAATGGATGTTGCATTTCCACATTTCCCAAATCTAAACATTACAACTTTAGGTTGGAATCATATTGGTGTTTGTTGAACAATAAATAAATATGTGAAATTGGATGAAATTCAACCAAAGCTAGAATGCAATAAAATGTAACACATGACATCTTCATTTTTTTGTTGAAAATGGAATTTATTCAAGTATATATTGAATGCACATGTTCAAATAATCATAACTCTTGGGCATTTTTTTACAAGGTTGCAAATAACGTGTAACATTTATGCATATGCAAATTGAAGACATGTCCATCATTCCATCTTTAGAATTGTGAGACATGTATGATTTTCCATTGCTAGAATTATCCCTTTGAATTTCAATATTTAGATTAAGATCTTTGCTTACATTATCACAATAAATTTGGATAATATTACACACAATTTGAGCAACTAAATATTGACCTTTAATTCTTTGAACATTTCTACTTTCACATTTTATGACATGTTGTATTTGACGAGACAAATAAAAAATGATGTATGAAAGAAAAATGTTAAAATAATGAAAAAATAAGGAGTTGAAATACAAAGAACCAAACCTAAAAGGTCTTAAAAGATGAAATGATTAGTTGTTCAAATATTAACATTGATTCATTTTAGTGTTGAAGTTCAAAGATACACAAAGGTTCAAATAACCCCCTATTGAAAGGTAGATCTTAATCATCAATCAATCAAGATTTACAAACAATTACAAGAGGAGTTGATGTCAATGTTCCACACATATTCATTGAACTTGGTGACGATGAACAAATTGGTAGAGTTGAAGGGCAATGACAAGCTAAAGATGCAAAATGACAAGAATTATGCAAACTTTTGGAAGGCAAATAAATTTGTGAAATGTCAATTCATGAAAGTTTTATTTATGACCTTTTTATCAAAATTTGGTAGCAAACATCATTTTGGCTTGCAAATTTCTATCAACATTGGTATTTTACATAATTCAATTTCCATAAAGTGAATCATGTTCATCATTAACTAGACATCAACAATATGTTACATGTTGAATTAATGTAGTTCACCTTCTATTTTTAATGTTGTTCATCATTGACTACATTATCTTTTTTACTTTCTTTATTATATTGAATTACTACCAATTCTTATTGAATTGTTGCACCTAATGGAATGACATGGAACTACAAGTTAGTTACATGTATGATAGTTCTATCCTACATTAAAACCATGTTCATAACTTGTGTCAACCCTATGCTTGTTTTAACCATATTCATATGGGTCTCATTGACAATTCTATCTCTTTCCTTGAAATAATCTAATTCTTTATGAAAAATATAACCTCTTGAGCCTTTGAACACTTTCCCTCAATGTGATTTATTGAATCCACTAGCATTTTATTACCTTTTCCACTACCTTCGCCATAATTTTGTGTATAAATCTATAGGTTTCTAACATGTTTACAATGACAATAATGGTGATGGAACAACCTTTCAACAAGGATAACATAACCCTAGTTGCGGAGTAACCTTCAAAGAAAAAAAATTTAACCTTCATGCAAGTAGCCAAGTTTAACACTTGCTAAATTGTGAACAACTATTTATTGTTTTTTCCCACTTTTCTGCCTTGTTGAAAAATGTGATGGATAAGTATAATAAGAATTTACCTACTAGTACTCATGTGCAGCCATTGGTTTTCAAACATGATTAATGGTAACATTATTTTATATCCAACTTTAATCTTAATTATATAACAACAATTCATTTCCATAATATGCAAGATCCTTTTAAAGAATGATATGAATTTTTCAAATCAAACTTTTATAGAATTATATGAATAATTTTATTTGCTTGTAATTCAATTTGATGCAAAAAATTTATGGGTTTATTTGTCTAACCAAGACAATAAATTGATTTTCCATGTTTTTCATGAAATTTGATGTAATCTATTGTTTGCAAGATGTAATTTTTAAATATTCCAAGGGTGACACTAAGTGTTAAAATTTTACATTACATGTGTCAAACAAGGTATTTCTTGGGGGGCATTATGTGAAGGAATTTTTTCCCCTACCCAATTATTATTTAATTTTGAAATATTCACACATTTAAACAACCTTAAATTTAATTATATTTTTTTCATTCTAAAATAGGTTGCCACTTTTTGGGGCAAGGGATTTTGTTAAATGTTCCTTCATATTTCAGAGGAATTATCATTATAAATAATTTATCTTGAATTGACACTAAGGGTTTTTGGTCAAGTCTTTAAAAATTCTAATTGTTGAAATAAAAGGACTTTACCCCCCAATATTAATTGATCCACAAATTGTGTCATATTTCACCCTCTTTGATAAGATCACATATGTGCAATTCTAAATCAAAGCTCATTTATGGGAAGGTAAATAAAATTGTGGTACTAAAATATTATTTATGCATGATCATTGAATGACAAGCAAAAAATAGTAAATTTACATTTTTTCACAATTTTATAAGTTATAACATAGTTGGCGTGTGTACATCTAGACATGTTTAATGTCAATGTAGTCCATAATTTTTATATGTTGTTGCAATTGGATCAATACACCCATCCAATTGTAAATTGCATTAAAATACATAATAAAGTTCAAAAGTTGAACATAAACAAAGGTTAAACATAATGTAATTAATGGTTGCCAATTGTCACAAACATTATCATTAGATATAATGTATGTCATAAAGTTGAAAATATTGTGGATTAGTGGACATCATTAATTATCTAACACCATTTATGGTTTTTGACAATACATAACATTGAAGGACCAACTCAAAACCAACATTGCTAAAGGCATACAAAGCATAACATATCGATTCATTTTATAACGAATTTTATAAAATTTAAAGTAGAACCACCTAAAAATGTCAAAGCACCTTGAACCATGTCCTATTATTGACACTTATAAATGTTCATCACTAAAGACAATGTCTCATTAGAGTAGCAAGTGATTTAAAGTTAGCTTAAAAGTTGTTTAAGATTTTTTTTCCATTCCTTTTCAAATCCAACTCATTCCATGTTCTATTTTGAGCATATGTGGCGTTGGTTTAGGATCCTAGTTTGAGCATATTTAAAACCCTCTTTTGACTAATGTGAAATGTTACACCCTCCATTCACATAGAAGCCTATTAACAACACAAGGTACTTCTACTATAATTTTTTATAAATGCATAATTAATTTCAATTTATACATAACTAAAGCTGAAACTTTTAAATTAACTTCAAGAAGTTCACATTAAAAAAAAAATTCTTCAAGAAAAAATGGATGTAAAGAAAATGGAAGTCTAATATTATGAACATTGGTTATTTTTATGCTTTGAGGTGTTTATACTTTAATTGTCATAATGGCATTGGCCATGAAATTCCATTCATTATTAACACCCCCATTTTAATTTTTTATTAGGATGCATGTATAATGTTGAGAAAATTGAAGAATTTCTTTTAAATTTTTTTATTGACAAGATGTTGAAGGTAGTATAGGGGATTTTTGGGACAATTTATCATATGGTCTTGAGTTTGACAATTCCATGTCAAGACTTGAAATCTTTTCATATCATGACCTTTCCATTATCATGTGTGGAAATTGAATGATTTTTTTCCTTGTTGGTTTCATGAAATTTTTGGTGTAATTGAAATACAAATGTTTTTAATGTTTTCAACAAGTGAAGTTTGAGTTCATATTCTAAATTGAAAGAAAGTCATTGAATCATTTCATAGAAAATTTGCATTATCATGGAACTTTATTCTTATATTGTGGGATTCAAGCAACAAATGAATATATATTTATATTCTAACCTTATGTTAGTTGATCATCACTAGTAGTGCAAAGCAATGTGGAGCCCAAATAGATAAACATTGCGTTTTGATGTCCTAACACCAACACAACTTCAATACAATATTATTTCCCAATGTTTTGATTCGATTCCCCAAAACTTCCAATGTTACCTTAGCCTAAATTGCATTGAATTCAAACCATCCTTCATTGGATTAGATTAGAACCATGAAAGAATTGGTTTTCACACCAAAACATTGAATGTTGATTTGGATTTACTTTCCCAAACTTGAACTAAACAACTCACATTTTGTGGAACATTAACAACCTTGCCAACAACAACATTTTCTCAACAAGTCTTTAATCAATAATTAGAAGATTTATGTAACATAGCTTCAAATATATGGCAATTCAATACTAATTATATTATTTTCAAAAATGTTGAAATGTTGATTTTTGTTCCCAAATAAAAGGTGTTTATGAAAGAAAATATTGAAATTTCAAAAATATTTTATTTGTTGAAATGAAAAATGAATTAATTATTTGATAGACATGTGTCAAAATTGCCAAGGTACTGCGACACACATGATTTGGTCCAACATGACATTAAGTTTTGCGGGCAAGAAATTGTTGGAAACAAATTTATAATATATCATTTTATTAATTTTCACAATAGAATAATGAGTTCAAATTGTTGGGCATGGACCACCCATAGCCCAATTATTGAAACCCCAAAGGATAAAAAAGGGATTAAATGCATCCCAATTTCATCCTCGAGCCATTATAACCTAATTTACAAGGGTTTGGGGGAAACCCTAAATTGATCATTATCCTCCTTATTTTTGTTCACACATTGTTTGGTCTACAAAATAAAACCAAAAATATTTGGCTCAATGGTCATTACTATAACTTGAAAAATAGATCTAATTTATATGGATTAATTTCCCAATTAAATAAATAGAATTCCCTTCAATTAATTTTTTTTAAATGCCCAATTACCAATTTTAATTTTACCTATACCTATTAAAATTTAAGAGTAATTATAATATTAATAATTCCAAATTAATATATTAGAATATTAACCCATCTGTACTAGTACCAAAGAGAATGGTGTACCAACCACATGTGAACAAAGCAAAGCCCAGTTCAGCCTTACCTCTGGTGGACCCGGGAATCCCTCGGGTACCCCGGATTATGCCCAACCCGGGAAGCCCCGATCCAGGTCCCAAAATCCGGACGACTTAGTCTTAATACCCGTATTCTCATCCAAATGGTTCGTTCCCCTGAGTCAGGAAAAAAAAAGGATGTATATTCTATGGATGATCAGGGATCTGAGAGTTCAATTGGACAGGTATAGGTGATGACACGATCCGAAATGGATGAGGAATTTGTGGATGGATGATAAAAGGTACACCCGATTATGCCCAACCGGGGAATAGCCGATCCAGGTCCTAAAATTCAGACGACTTAGTCTTAATACCGTATTATCATCCAAATGGACAGACAACGGAGGATGGTTTGCGTTCATCCATGCGGAACTTCTCAGAGAGTGAACTTAGAAGTGGTCGGTCCGTCCCTCGGGTGAAGAAACCCTAATATTGGATGAATATTATTTGGATGATCTGGGATGTGATGGTCCAAATGGACAGGTATAGGTGATGAAGCGCTCAGAAATGGATGAGTAATGAGTAGATGGATGATAAACGGTTTCTTGTGCAGAATGCGCTGAAGAAGGAAGACGAAGGAGAAGCAGGGCGAGAGTGAGAGGGGAAGATGGGAGAAGATCGCAAGAAAACCAGCGTCTTTTGCAGTTTCGGAAATCCACAGCAGCGTTCCGGACACCCTGAGAGTCGTTGCTGTGAGGGAGGGCTTTCCAAAGAATCAATCGGTTTCGAAATCCGTCAAGTTCTGACAAACTTATTGTGTCCGGACGTCGAACAAGGTATATAATCTCCGTTTTGCTATGCTTTTCATGTCTGTGAATTTTTCTGAGCATGACGATAGGTGATAAGAGAGAATGCAGCGGGCTGTTAGTACATTCTTTTATTTATTTATCTTCTTTCGCGAGAATTGATTTGATGGCATCATCGTCCGCATTGTTTCAGTTTAGTGTTTGGCATGTTGCGTTTCCTGTGTGGTTGTGGGAAGCGAGTAAAAGCCTAAGGTGATCATGATTGGAGTGCTTTCGCATGAAGTTTTCTCATGAAATCTTTCCGCATAAAAGAAAAAAAATCTCCGGCTTCTGTAACCAAGGACATGCAGTTTCTGTGTTTGTAACTTCGTTGAGTGATGTAGCGGATCAGGCAAGAGGATACGATACGTAGCGACTTCCTTTGACACAAGTTTCTGATGGAGTTGTGTCTCGTCAAAGCTTTACTTCCTTTTAGGAAGCGAGAAAACCTGAGCAGAGCTTTGTGTATCGAGGAATGGCTTGCAGGAAGTTGGTTGTGTTGTGTCGGTTTCCTGACGGGATTGCTGTATGGGATTTTGTAAGTCTTTAGGAGGGACGCAAGCGACATGACGGCTTTCTGTCAATGAAGCTTTTCGCGATGGAAGACGCGGTTCCATCTGTGCAGTGCTTTGTAGAGAAGCCAGCAGCACGATGCCAGTTAGCTGAATCTTCAGCAGAGCTTCCGATGGAGATTTCCTCGATAGTCCGCCTCAACGTGGGAGGGATGCTGTTTGCAACGACGATCGACACGTTGACGCAGCGAGACACGGAATCTATGCTGGCTGTCATGTTCAGTGGCCGCCACAGGCTGCACATGGATCCCAGCATGGGAGCAGTGTTCATTGATAGGGATGGCACGCACTTCAGACACATTCTAAACTGGCTCAGAGATGAAGTCGTGCCAACCATGGAGATTGCCGCATACCAGGAGCTTCTGAGGGAAGCGGAGTACTACCAGCTGACAGGCTTGATTGACAGTATTGCACCACTCCTATGTAAGAAAGATGAAGATGACAACACAAAAGCTGAGATGACACGACGAGACGTGATCAAGTGTCTGCAATTTGCTAAAGTGCGGCTCCGAGGTGTCAATCTTTCAGGGCAAAATCTCTCCAAGCTTGACCTGAGCTCTGTGGATTTAAGCCATTCATGTCTCATCAACACCTTCTTCTCAAGAGCAAATTTGAAGCAAGCAGATTTCAGTGGAGTTGAGGCAAATGGAGCTAATTTCCACTCTGCAAATCTGTATTCCTGTCAATTCATAGGAGCAGTGATGCAGGGTGCAGTTCTTGCTGGTGCAGTTCTACAGAGTGCCAATTTGCAAGATGCTTGTCTGATAGATTCCAGCTTCTGCAATGCCGATCTTCGCTCTGCACATATGCAGAATGCAAACCTTTCTAATGCTAACCTATCTGAGGCTAATTTGGAGCAAGCAAATTTGAAGGGTGCTAAGCTCAATGGGGCCAATCTGCGAGGTGCCAACCTCCAAAGAGCCTATCTCAGGGATGTTGATCTGCGGGATACCATATTGGCGGGTGCTTATTTGAATGGTGCCAATTTACAGGGAGCTAGCCGGTGACGGAGAAGCTTCTTCCTCTTCTTTCCTCCTCCTTTAAGCTTCTTCTTGCTGGAGATTTCTCTTTTTTCCATTCTCAGTACTTTCTCTTGAGACAAATTCTGGGGTCCCTATACTGTACATGCAGAGAAACAGGGGGGTCTTCCTACAACTAGCATTATGGTGATTGGTAGATAGGATGTGATCACCCATGATGTGCACTATGTTAAGGCCTGGATGCATTCAGCAGTAAATCAGCAGATGATTGATGTTGAGCAACCACAGGTCATGGTTTGTGATTAGCAACTCTGATGGCCTTCAGAAACACTTTAGTGCACTGGTTTGCTAGGAGAGCCAACACAAGGATTACCAGTAACGTGCTGACTCTTCATATGCTTGAAGGCATTTTTTTCTTGTGCTGCTTGTGGGAGCAATTGTCTCTTTTGTACTGGTTATTGATCCAAATTGAATTATGAGGATACTTATTTCCCATCATTATGCTTACTTACATGGGACAACAATCCTTGTGTAACAGATCTGATCCCTTGCAATCTATCTCTGTTGCTTTCTTTTAATCACACCACAGCGAAAGAAAGGAGCCCACCAAAGCCATCGTATTGTTGCAACCTCTCCAATGCAAGGTACCAAAACCGATTTCACCTTTCTTGATTATTTCAAAGGTAACAAAGAATGTAAGCGGTTCATTTCACATTATCTAATAATGGCTTGCTATTGAGCATATCGTGAGTATCTATCTCTTGTCAATAAGAAGTTGCTTCAATACATTATGGGCATTTTCCTCCAATGATGAAGTCCAAATCTGTTTAGGGTTTGTAGCTCTGGATTGTAAGTAGTATGATTGTAAAGCTCTGTAGCACCCACTAGCTTTTGCAGCGGTTTGTCCATTACTGATGAAGGTGACAAGTCAAGTTTATGGATCTCATCACCACTTGACAATCTACTCGCCATTCATCTGTCATTGCATGTGCTCTCATTTTTTCTCTGCATTCTGCTCATTGCTGTGTGTAGGGTCTTGCTCCTTCTTGGGGTTGATGGGTCCAGGTTTAGGGTGAGATTGAACCAACAGCCACCAATGCACCACGAAGGTTGGATGGTGGGTAGTTGTTCGGTATGGAGGTTCATCCAGGACATCGGGCAGAGGAAGTATCCTGATCAAGATATTTGGTATGGGCACTTGCTCCCTTCTACACATGCTGACATTCTAACTTGATATTAATACTGAATTTGAAATAGATATCACTTTTTTGAAAATCATTTGAACAAATTAAAAATTGATGATTTGTGAATTATTCAGGTGTTAAAAAGTAGTTATATCATTTTGATATCCATTTTTCATGTGCATGGTTGATTGTTGATAACTAGGTGAAATCTTATGAATATCAACAATTTTGGATTGATATCAAAGTCAATGAGTACGGAAATAAAGGTGTAAAAATATATGAGGACTGGCCAAGATATTTATGATAATTTTACTTTGTTTTATACATAATTGCCTCATTTGCTCTATACATAACAATTTTGATTACTTAACACAAGATTGCAAACATAATTAAACCAAAATTGCACAGGAACAGAAAGAAAATGAAAGGCATAACAATGGACGACATGTTTGAAAGAAGTGAAACATCAAATTAATTCACTTCCCTTTAACTACTTTTAGAGCTTTGAGTCCAAAGTCTATTTAAGGTAGTTTAAGTTATTTAAGTATTTGATATGGTGTGCTTCAATATCACCTATTTGTTTTACAAGGATTTGTAGGTTCAGCCCACAAACCATAACATATTATTTTATTGAGTTATCCTCATACAATATTGTAAGCATTCAAATATCTCCTCACCCCATTCCAAAGTAAAACATGTTGGAGGAATCACATTGGAGGCGTTTTTTTTCCAAAATGCATGATTCAAATAAGTCCGTAATACTATGAGGCCTCTAAACTCCCTCAGGACACCGTCGTGAGGGTAGTTAGCCCCGACTTCCATAGGTCCGAATTTGTTTTTACCTCTTAGTGAGAATTTAGGTCCTTGCGCAGACGTCTAATCTCTGTTGAAGTTGTTACATTTTGTGCATTGGTCTGATTCCAATTTAGAGTTTGGGCCAGGTTTGGACATTTGAGTTCATAATTATTGCACTCTTTGATCACATCTGGCAACAAATCGTTGACTAGTTAATTAAAATTTACATCTTAACTTCAGCACTTGATTTTTTAATTCTGAAATTTTTTGCAGGTAATGGTTATAAAATTAATAAACTTGTTCTTCTTAAAAACTTTGCAGATTCTTAATTTTATAATAATTATATAATTTTTTGGGCACAAGTAATAAATAATTTTCAAAACATTGGTAGAACAAAAAAAAAAAATTTATGCTGTAATCGTTTTGTATTGATCAAAATCATATTTCTCAAATAAAAAAAATTGCAAAAATTTGGGAGTAAAAGAAATGTTGGTGGGCAAGGGGGAGAAACTAAACAATGCATACTGGATATGGAAAATACAGATAAAGGCCTGCCGCTGGGCATGCTCTTAGCTACTAGTGTTGGGCTGTCATTAGGAAAGGCACCTGATAACCGAAGGTTCTTAAAGATAAATAATCAAGGTTCTCACAAAAAAATCAAAGAACTGGTTGTGATAAATACCCATGGTTCTCAAGAAATCTGAGAATTGATTTTGATATACCTATCACTTCTTATGGTAAGTGCTTACTAAAAGTACATGATTTCATGGTTGATGATATTAAATTTACTAAATATGGTTTCATGAATCATGACCAATGTTGGTTTAGTATTGGTTGACATGTAAAAATTATTTGATTTAGTTTGAAGTTGTTACTTAGAGTTCATAACCAAAAATTTGAACTCAAAGTTTGTTGAGGTTGTCACATTGCCGCAATTTTTCATTTGTCAATGAATGTTTTTAAGGTACTTTGGTTGCATTTTGAGGTTTCAAGTTGTGTCATGAAAACATTTATGCACAAGTTTGTATCTAAGGTGTTTTGAAACATCATTTTATTTTACTTTTGTGAGTTTTGATTAGTTGTTGCAACCTTTGAATGAGTTCAAAATGTTTTGTTCATCATTGTCTTGTTCACCACCGTCTTTTTTTTTTGGTTGCATGCCACATGGTTTTGAGGTTTTGAACAAAGGCTTTGGAGGTGCTTGTCATTTTTTTAAAATTGTTTTCAAATGCCACAAATTTGGAACAAAGCTTTTTGAGGTAAATTTGACATACCAAGACTTATCATTGCAAAATGTTGATCTTCTTGAGTTGAGGTGTGGGTTTAAAAGTGTCTCTTGTTGTTTCTTTCTTTTTTGGTTGTTAGTTTGTTTTATTTGTTTGTTAATTATGTGTTTATGTGCAACAAATAGTACAATAGAATCAACAACTACCACTCCCCCTTTCATCAACGCAACTTTTTTGTTTGATATTAAAGAAAATAGTGAGTCTCCCCTTTCATCAACCCAAGTTTTTTGTTTGACATTAAAGAAAATAGTGAGTTTCCATTTCATATTGAAGTCAATAATGGTTCACGGAAGGCATTCAATCTTGAGGTAGATGTTTCTTGAGAGCTTTTCACTCCAAAGTCCTTGGCAAATTGAGATATGTGGTACCCCTTTCATCACTCCATTGACTATTCGGGTTTCTTGGTTGTGAATGATGGTGCTTTTATTAATTCTTATTATTTGCAAGTCATGAAATGTGTGTTGTGCCATTATGATGTAATGAATGTTGATTTTCATAGTTTGGTCCATGGGGCTTGTGAGTTATAGCAATGACCACAATGCTAGTTCTTTGAAAAACATGTTTTAGAATTACACTCAATAAAATATACAAAGTGGGGGTGGTTGGTGTAGATGACCACATTTATTAAAGATCATAGAAAAACAACCAATTTTTTTTTTTATGAATGATGTATAGGAGTTCATTCCTTTGATTGTGGGTACTTTTTAAATGCACAACATTGCATGTTGAGCCATAACAACCTAAGTTAAAGTGTGTTTTGCATTTACAAAAATCATCTTAAGGATGCGTAAGAAATATTGCAAAAGACTATAAGACATTTTTTGAGTCTTTCATTTAAACCATGGCACATAACATGTTGGTCATAATGTTTGACCTTTGCTTTAAAAACATGAAGGTTATTTGATATTATGTGGGAAATTATGTTATTGGTGAAATTGTTGTAAAGTACAATACGAAGGTTGTGTATCCAATTATATTACAAATTTATTTCTATTTAAACCATGCAAGGGCACTAGTTGAGATAACAATAGTTGAAAAAAATGGTTTCTTCTTTGGGTAGATTATATCAAATGATGCTAAATCTATTCTAAAAAATGAATTGCAATTTTTTTGTCAATTATGCATGCAATTATTAAAAGTTGAAAACTCTTTGGTTAGGTGGGAACAACTCTCATTTCAATTTTCATGTATTTTTTGGCTCATCAAATGCTCAGGCTCATGGGTTCACAAATTAAAACCAAACACATTTTTAGTGTTGTTAGAATCATCATTAATCTTCAACACTTTAGGTTGGGGATTGAGAAGTTGGATCACCTCATTTTGGTTGTATAAAGTTGACTGAATGATGTTCATGTTGGATGTGTTGTAAGTAAACCTCAAAACATGCAAGATTTTTTGTATGTGAAGTTACTCTAAATCTTGATTGAAAAACACAAGAAATTAATTGAAAAAAAGGATTATTTAAAGAAGATTGTAATGATATTTAAGAGTTACCAACTACCAACATGGAATTGAAGTATAGTTAATGTAGGTTTTTCCATTTTTCAAGGATGACAAAAGTAGATCTCATGTGGTTTTCAATTAGGGTAGGGTTATTTAATTTGTTGTTTGTTGCTACTAGTCATTTTGTCACATTGTGTTTTCAAGTCATTGTTGTTGCATGGTAGGGATCTACATTTGTTGTCATATGTTTTTTCAAGCATGTCATATGTTATTTGTGATTATATTATATGGTTTTTTGAAAGTTGTTCTATTGTTCTTGAAGCCAATTGTATGTTGTTAGTTTGTTGTTGAACAAAATTTGAAATTTGTGTATGTTATAATTTTTTTGTTTGGAAATGGGGTCACAACATGGGTTTTTTTTGTTTTGACCTTGTCATGTGGTTGAAGTCACATAAATTGTGTTGCATTATGGGATTTTAAAAAAAAATGTTTGTGATCTTGTCATGTCAATGGTCAATTGTATGTTGGTCAATTAAAACAACATTTGTATTTTGAAATATTTGTTGTAATTTTTTTGTTGGTTAGTGGTGCTATAATGTCAGTTTTTTTTTAAATAATTTTTTCGTATGTTTGAAGTGAAGTGTCAAGTTAGTGGTGGTGCATTTTGGTATTGTTATTGTTTGTGATTTTGTCTGAAGTTTGCATTCATGAGTTTGAAGTTCTTGAGGCAGTAGTATTTGTGATTATGTTCAAAATTTAAAGGTAGTCAATCAATCATATCATTTGTTTGAAGTTGGTTATTCATATGACATATCATTTGCTTCCAATTATTAATGCATCGTGTGAGGTTAGAGTTGTAAGTTTGTCAAATGCTCAAATTCTAATTTCTGAAAGAACTATGTTACAGATGTAAATGTGTAGTTTACAAATGTTAGTAGTTGTTTTACTTATAATCTTTTGTAACCTGCAATTATATATGTGTGTGTGTGTGTGTGTGTGTGTGCATGCATTTTGCTAATGGATTCAATAATTGTTTTGAAATATTTTTGTCATTTTAATTAAGAAGCCTAAACCCTAACTCTATCTTATATATTAAAGCTATAGTGTCTATCTGTCCGTCTTTTACTTATCTTTTACTTATTTCTTTTTCTCTGACGTCATTTCGTTTTCATTACCTTTCTGGTGTAATCCCATTGGCTCATGTTCCCTGTGAAGTGTTTTGGGGGGTGGGGGAAGGGAGAGCCTGGTGAAGCACGCGGCGAGGGGGGCCAGCATGGACAAGGGGGGGACGGGCAAGGAAGGACCGGACGGAGGGGGCTAGCACGGGTCGGAGGGGAGGCATGGGCGGGGAAGGATCAGATGGGATGGGGGGCACGGGCGAAAAAGGATCGGGTGAGGGGAAGTTTGACGAATGCATTATGCACCAAGTTCACATTAGTTATAACTAATCTCAAGTTTCAACAAAAGCCAAAAAATATCATCTTTTAAAAATCCTCATATAAAAATAGACCTATTATTACCTGAGGGCCAAAATCCCTTAAGCTACTATACTCTATATAATGAATCTAAACACTATATCCTTTGCCTTGCTAGGCAAGGCCAAAAAAGAAGGAAAAAGAAAGAAAAGTACCCAGGATTGAAGGTTCTCTCAAGAGAAGAGAACTTGCCAACACTTCAAACATGACACTTCAAACTGATTATAGATGAATGTAATTTTTTCACATCCCCCATTATCCTAAATGAATCTGAACTGAATTCAACACAAACCCATTTTCTGAATAAATCAGAATCTGGTTTCATCACAACTCACCAAGTGTTGTGAAAATTTTCCTTTTTTTTTCCCTTTTTCCAATTTTTCACAAATTACAAACAAATTCTCAATTTTTTTTTGTCGAATTTTGAAAAAAAAATTTGTCGAAATTTTTTTGTGGTAAAAATTGGACTGATTTTTTGCTGAATTTTTATTGAATTTCGCCAAAATTTCGATATATATACAAGAGAAAAAAAATTAAAAAAGAAAAACTGCACCAACTTGTTTTGTTTTTGTGGTCCACAGAAGAACATTTAATGAAAGCTGGGACAGGCAGGGACATGTGACATAATAACTCGCCATAATAAGTACCACTGCCAAACCCCCAATAGCACGTAGTTGCATTGACCTCCACTCATGCAAAAGCGCGCATACAGTGCCGCAGTAGTCATAACTAATAATAAGGTATGGACAAGTACCTTAAGAACTAGGGCGGTGAGAGAGCGAGCGAGAGAGAGAGAGACCGAGTTCGCAGTGCTTTTTTTCAATTTTGGGAGTCAAATTTTTTTTGTGGCGATCATCCATCCATAGGAAAGAAAAGATTTAGCGAAATCTGGCTACAAGCTAAATAACAAAAGTGAAAATTTTCAAAAACAATTTCTTCTGTAATTTTTTTTTCCTCTAACTTATATCGAAATTTGGAGTTTTTTCTTACATTCTGGTCAAATTTTATGGCTTATTGAAAACCTTAAAAAGCACTTGATTTAAGCACTTTTTAAAAATTTTGAGTTTCGATTTTTGGCTATGTGAATTATTGGCAGAAAATAGGCTGATATTACTTTCTGAAAATCACCCGATTTCATTCGTTCGTTCGTTCGTTCGTTCATACGAGAAAATTGCGGCCATGACTGACGACTGACTCTGTCTGTGTGCTCATGAGCTTCCCCGCCTCTCGTCGCTTTCCTCGTGGATGATTACCACCAAGCACATGCTCTCTTGCTCGTTCTCTTGGACATAGATCATCCACGAGCTACCGTTATTCATCCCGGATCAAGAGTTAAACGGCTCCGAAGAGAGCGAGCGAGGCGAGCGAGCGAGCACTGTCGCTCGTAAGGAAACCCGCGCTCCAGGAGCGTCCGGGGGAGAGGCGTTTCCGTCGGGCGTGCGTGCCTGCTGCTGCTCTTGCGATTTGATGCCGACTTTCGTGTTTGCGATGTGATGCTGATCTCTTGATCGATCTACGATTTTTAATTTGTTATTTTTGGTTTCTTTTCTCTTCCGTGAGTCGTGTGAGCGGGCGGTGATGAGAAGAGATGGAGCTCTTGTGGCCGTTTCTGATTTGTATTTTCATGGTGACGTCTTTTGTCGTGGTCGGGATTGCAATTCTGTGTCGATATGAAGGAGGGAAGGTGTCTGGTCCCAGGTTGGAGCAGCTGGAAGATCCCAGTATTGTCGGAATTCTGCCTATCGGTTACCTTTGCAGAGAAGAGCTATGGATGTCTTGCGGAGGTGCCGTGAGACCGGAGCTTTTGCTCGTATTCCGAGCTTTGGCGGTCGCGTATCTGCTGCCGCAGTTACTGTACAATATCGTCAAAGACGGGGTTTCCGGTTATTTTTTCTACACGCAATGGACTTTCACGCTCTTGATATTGTATTTCTCCCTGGCCTTGCGAGTGAGTGTCGATCACTTCGTGAACGAAAAATTCAATCGCTCGCTTCCGGCGAGAATCGAGTCCCCTGATTTTGGAGACGAGCAGGTGATGCTGGACGAGGATGACGAAGTCGAAGGAGCTGGGGTCAGAAGCATTCTGCAAAACGGCAAGGATCGTGCAACAGAGCAGGGAAAGGGCCAATTGCCGTTTGCTCCAGGGAGAGGAGAGAAGCTAGAAGACGCAGGTATTTGCAGCTTCCCCTTACATAAAACACCGTTCTAGGATCACCGTGTCAAATCCACAGAATTTGCTCCTTGAAGCCATGTACCTGACTCTCTCCTATTCCAAAGCTTCGACCAAGCTCCAGCAAACGTGTTGTCACCAAAAGGCAAAAGATCTTTATGCATGAGGTGTTCGCTAAACCGATCTGCTACTCCTCGTCTGCGTTTTGTGGTTTCTTGAGAGCTTGACGATCTGAATTGGATGTGGTTTTTGTATATCACAGGAGTCGCAGGCTATGTCACGCAAGCCGTTTTCCAAGCGGTTTTGCCTGCTGTGCTGCTCACAGATATAGTATACTGGTGTCTCCTAGTGCCGTTCGTGCTGCCGAAGACTACTCGCCATACGTTCATTGATGTGAATATGCATGCTGTGAATGCTCTTCTTCTCCTTACCGAGTTTGCCTTGAACAGTCTCCGATTTCCTTGGTTCCGCATCGGCTACATCATTCTCTGGAGCGCTTCCTACACCTACTTCCAGTGGACACTCTTCACCGCCGGACTCAGCCATAAGTGGCCGTATCCGTTCATGGATGTCGAAACTCCCTGGGCTCCAGCTTGGTACCTTTTCATCATCGTTTTCCATGGGATCTGCTTTGCCTTGTGCCTTCTTCTTGCACTTGGAAAGCAGAGTATATGGTCACGACTCAATTTTCCTACCACACAGAGGATGAGTTTCTGAGCTCCAATGTGTGTGTTGTACCCACCCACTCACCCACCTAAAGTGTTGATCAACCCCTCTCTGCAAGCAGTAGTGTAACAGAAGTTCTTGCAGCTGCCATGTAATTTTTCCATTGCTCTAGCTCATCACTGTTCTTGTGGAACCAAATTTAGGGGTTTTCTCACAGACATATTTAGTAAAGGCCTCCTGCAAGCTCTATCCTTTCCCCCTTCTGTAACCAGAACTAGACATTTCTTCAGAAGCTTCAACAAGCCCTGCCTGCAAGCTTTGCTAATGTATCCTTCTTCTATACATTGCCAGATAGTGGCAAATTTTTTTCCCAAGCTCATGTGTCTGCCACTCCCATGTAGCTCTGGGTTGATGCATTTTTCAAAGCTTACAACAAAGCAGCAAGCTGTCATTTTATCAAGTCCCACCAGTTCTGAGCCATTTACAACTTTTTAGGTAGTCTGAATCCTAGTTTTTTTCGAGGTATGTTTTTAGCAGTGTCTCTTGCAAAGTCTTCCAGACTTTGGGCATTTCTTCAAGAAAGACCTGAAGGCTTTGCTTCTGTAGCTTTCTGTATAGAGCCAGAAATTGGTGTTTCTTAAAACCAAATACTAGCTCATTTAGCCATGTTTTCCAAAAGTTGCAGCAAAGCAGCAAACTCTTGCTGTGATACTTCTCATCATTGTGAAAGTGTTATAATTTCCTCCTGGCCGGTCTTGAGGTTTTTCTTTTTTCCTCAATATCCTGAGTGTGCACTGCTCTATTCCAATGTCATCTAGCTTTTGCATTTGCATCTTTGCAGTATGCTTTCATGTATGGTTTTCATATGCTCTTTGTCACTATGACCATGGAAGCATTTTCCAGACAAAGCAACAACCATACAATATACTATGAGCAAAGTTGGACAGCGCTACATAGTATATTGTTGCATTGTCTGAAAAATGCTTCAATGGGTGTTATCATTTCTAGCCAGGCCCGTCTTACTGTTCTTGGTTTCCTGATATATGGCAGGGCTTTTCCATTTGCAATTCATGTCTCAGGTACCTCATTTCACCAAACTGAAGACTATGAATTACGTTGTCTTACAAATTAGTATTGAATTATGTTATGTTTACATAATCTTGTCTCTAGTTAGCAGGGCTCACTGCATACTGAAGAGATTACAGTTCAATTTATCACTAGGTACTAAAGCCATTCTTTATATGTGATGGTTATGAATACATGTAGAGCTCACAAATCACATAATCTACGTAGTTATCTTGGCATAATTTAACATGGAGGAGAGACTTGGGTCACATCCCAAGTTGTTTTGCTGGTGCCATAGCAGCAGTAACATATCGTATGCAAAGGAATATAAGACAAGAAAATTACTTTTTATTTACAGTGCTTCATAGCACTCTGACATCAATGTGCAAACAGATATAACCAGGAAAGAGGGAATTGCTTGATACTCTTGCATATGAGAGAATAATGGCAACGAGTAATGGTATTATTGTGAATCTATTGTTGTTTTTGTAAAGTAAACAAAGAGCAAAACCCCATTGGGACTTTATGCTTAAATTTGTACATCCTTCTGTACAGCAAAATGCTGCACACTTAAGAACCAGCCCTAGGGCTTGGAGATACGCCACACCCCTCCTCGATGCACTAAACACCAGAAATTTCAAACAATCAAACATTCAACAGAGAAAGTACACTTCACATTTAATAGATGACAAGCATTTGACACCTAACAGAGATTGTATGCAAAATGCAAAGAAAATGCAATTTGGTGAGAAGGTACTGAGTGAATGGTAGGTAGCATTGTACCTGCAAAAGGTAGCTGTGTAACCAGTCAAGTGTTTGTGGAAATGAGGTTGCAGATAAATTGACCACAGTCATTCCCTACAAACCACCACATCCACAATAACTCCAGAAACCCATCAGGAATCAAAACTGGTTCAAAACTTGCACGTATTCATCAATGAAATGTGAGACTGTGATGGAAAAAAATTGAAAACTGCCATGTACCTTAGGTTCGAATGATGTAATGTAGTCTTGAATTGTCTGCAGTCTTCTGATAAGATTTTCTTTCTCCTGTGGAGCCAAGGAATCTTAGGGTTACCAAAAGTAAGGTATGAATAAACAAAAAGTTGCAATAAGCTGGGAAATAGTACAGTAGATATTAGGCAGGAAAATGATGAAGGCAAAATCAGGCATCAGCTCCATATGTCTTTTCCAGCAGGTGCCATTATGGCCTTTCAAATTTGATGTGAAAGTTTTTGGGAATTGTTTGTAGTTTACCTCCACAAGTTTTTCACCCCCAGCACCCTCAGTTGCTCTGCTTGCAATCCATTCCTCCAAAAGAGTCTGTACAGCCCAACAGTTTACTAACTCAAAAGAATCTAGAGACAATCCTGGCATCAGAACTAGAACAATAGTGAGTAAATGCGCAGCTATAGTGTTTCTGAATTCAGGTCTGCAGTTTAGCAATTTGATGAGAGGGTAGAGTGATACATATCTCACTCACAAGACTCATTAAGCTCTAGCAGACAGTGGTAAACCCCATTGGGTATTTCCATATGAGAAAAAATGAACTAAAACTAATAGAGTCTGTTTCCTCTGTGTGGCAGTACAAGCTGCACGACTGATCTAAGAGCTAGCACAACTTTTCCAGGTGTTAAGACAGGAATTGAGAATCCAAGACCATGAAGATTAAACTAATGCATTCTAGGGAAAGAGTACCTGATGATCAACATCTTCCATTTTGAGCACAATAGGCACCACTATGCACTTGGGAGAGGGTTTTTTAATGGGCACTTGTAAAGAACTTGCCTCCGGCACTGCTGCCTTTCCTGTTAGTCCTCAAATTGAACAGTCACCAACAGCAGAAAAAATTGGAGCCTCGATAGTGTATCCTTACTGTAGTCAGTCATTTCTTGCACATACTAAAGGCTGCTCATTGTACACTAGATCATAATCCAATACAATCTATCGAGGGAAGGCATGCAAATACATGCAAAGTGAAGACATGGGTCTGGTATGGTTGCATTCACACTTTTGATCTCAAGGGCGCAAACTAAGACTGTGCAGAACTGTTTGAGAGACATCATTCATTCATTCCACACCTTGTGGCTTTGTCTCTGTAACTCCATCTGTCTCAAGATATTTTCCATCCTCACTGACAGAGACCATCACTTTTGCAGCAGTTGGTGAGGGGACAGCCTTCATCTGAATTGCTCCCATTCCAAACCCTCCACTTCCTTCATCCATTAAATAGATGGATGGGTCCAAATGAAGCCCCTACAAATGTTTACAATATTTTGAATTCAGCGGCTGTGCTGCCTTGCATGGGACATTAGAAAAGAACATAGTGCTAACCCTGTGTATGGAGCCCAAAGGTAAAGGCACTTTTGGAAGTCTCATATACCTCAATAATCACAGGCTTCCCATCCTTCATGGCCTTCTTGAGATCTCCATCTAATCCTGCAATATGACAGAATCAGCTCTTGCACCCTGAGAACTGCATATCTTTCATTAGGAACACACTCATTTGAGCTTTACACGTTATATTTTGTAATTACCAAAATGTAAGCCCAGAGCAGATTGATCTACCATCTGGTTCATTCAGCCCTTACTACTTAGTTTTAGAAATGCAAGATACAAATTAGGAGGCTGACATGAAACCTTTGCGAACAATCCTGCATTCGCGGCTAAATTCAGTAATGAGCTCTTCTGGTGATGCAAAGTCCCGGGCCCAGACAGGTGTTGAAGCAAGAGGGGCACTGTTACCAAACCCAGAGAACATTGCAGATTAATTCTCATACTTGATAGTCAATGTCTGAACTATTACCAGAAATTCGTCAAATAGGGATATGGAGAAAGTCATTGGCATCATTTAGGGAGATTGGCAATACCTATCATTCAGAATAATTTGCAACAATAGTCTCAACAGCCAGTAAGATGACAGCAGCATAACAAGAAGTCATTCTGGAAAGAAGTTTGATCAAAGTTCTGACTGACAACAAATTGCAAGTGCTGAAATAAGGAGAGCCACTAGAGACGTACTCTGTTGAGGTGCGGAGAAGCTCATAAACCATGTCTGTCTGAAAACCCAAAATAATCTAAGGTCACTAAATTGTGATATAGAAACACATTCATTTAGCAGTCTACTCCTAGTACCTCTAAATAAGTGATCACCCTATGACAGGACTTTAAAAACCTGTCAGCATTCAACTGCACCACCAGACTGCCACAAATTTGCCAAGGGCAAGTAATATGCCCATGCATAGCTAGGATGGTGTAAGGTTTACTATAATAGTATCATGCCCTAGAATTGTTGTAAATGCTAAGGCCTTTAGAACCAATTGCATGTCACAATTTTGATGTCACACATTTCCTGGTCTAAACAAGGCCTGTGCTCCTATAAGCCATCAAGAGGTTCTAACTTGCTTGGTCATCAAGATATGTAAGCAATGCATGTCTATTTGTAAATTGTTTGTGAAATAAACCCAATTTAGATTAATCAATTCTCAATCAATAGAGCAAGTGTTGCTAAACGCTGGCCGCATCCATAGTCAAATGTAGCTGTTACTTTTTGCAGATGAAATGGCAGGTGAGTGACTAACTTGCAAGATATTAGGAAGATTCAGGCGCTGGGCAAGCTGAGTGGCAATTGTTGATTTCCCCACACATGCTGTTCCACACACCAGAATAATCAGTGGTAACCGCTGATGGTGGAACCTGGTCCTCCCCAACCAATTATACAATTATGAACTACTATCCATTGAGAGTCCAAATTCCTTTCTCAATGTTTCTTTTATCAACACAAAGGAAGGACTACTACGCTACTTCCAAGCAGAAACCTGTGATCAATCAATCTTCACACAATGGGACTTCAGCTTTCAAGACACAATTTTACCAGTTTACAAATTAGCCATATCTACCAAAACCTACCTGGTCATCATCTTGTAGCGCTCAATATACTCTGCTCCATATCCACGCCGCTCCATAAGCTGTATCTCCTCCCTATTAGCCTTTCCTGTACTATGCATCTCTTTCATAAAAACACTATTAAGCTACCATGAATAGTCAAACAAATCTCAGACCATTCTGTACCCATTAATAATGAAGTTTGCCATGGGTAACAATTCAGTTTTCACCTTAAACAAATTCGCCTCCAAATCTGACTGTGATCTGCACACATCAAATGACAACACTTGGACTCAAAACACATCACCAGATACAGCTTATGTCCACCTCCTTCTCATTCAGACTGCACTCCTTAGTCCAAAAACAAGCATCTTTCTGCTGTTTCATTTCAAGAGGTGTCTCTGCTGCTTAACCCCTGTGCATGTGCCAAATCTAACTTTCCCAGTTTTGTAAACATGGATGAGAAAGAAACCAGCTTGGGTCTTCATTCCACCATATGTAACAGATGCTAACTCTTTGAAAGGCACAGAAAGCCAGATATTGTGATAACCAAGAGAGACGGAGAATGTAAGCACCTAAAACCAAGTAATAATGAGTATGCATGGCAAGAAGATACTATGGTGACTAGACAGTGTCAAGAGGTTCAAAGCATACACATCTAGGAGGCTATTGTCAATGAGCAATTTTTTGAGCTCCAGTGCAATTTTGACAGCAACATGATTGGGAATCTGCCAACAAACCAAAGCTCCTTCAGATATACCAATAAATTCTTTTTTCACAGCAAACAAATTTCCACCTGAGTGCATGAAACAGAACCCTATATGGCCACAGAAGTTTCCAAATAAGACTCGTGCACAGATTAACATTGCAGTTCATGATGAAGGAGCTGTATAATGAGATCAGGTGAATACACACCAAAACTGTCCTGAAAATCAAATCATCTATAATGGCTTGTAGACTACAAAGCCAATTTCATTTATATGAATTCATCTCAGTCTTCACTTAATTCCAAGCTTGCTGGCACAAATAAATTGATCAGTAAAGGCACAATACCTTGGTCACCAGGAGCATGCGGCTAACGAGAAAGCGTGATAGCACATAGTAATGATCTGCATTCTCCCCCAGCCATACCTTAATCTGGCTCCCTCACCAGAATAAAAACATTAGTACAGATCTAAGCAATGTAACTTACTCAAGATACCTACAGAACAGTCTGCAATAAGTTAGAAGGCACAAGAGACATTACTTTGCAAAGACCTCATATCCCATGAAATCACCTCTAACTTCTCAGATCTCCATTGTTTGTCAAACAGGATATGAGCACCCAGTCACAGGCATGTAGGCTCAGTTCTCTGTTTTTGAGATCTCAGAACACATCCCCTTACATTTGAATGAACTAGAAATGATCGCCTTCAGGAGATGGGTTTGGAGGTGAGCTGAAGGCATATCTTCAGGGGCTATGGTCCTTCCAGATGAGATTCCAATTCAATTCACTTCATGGTTTCCAGAATGAGCATCAAGGCAATCGGATAGTTTTTTGAACTTATTGTCACAAGATGCATAGGTAAACCCAGCTACAGTCAGGGATCACTGAAGCAAACCAATCATCCAGAGATTTCAGAGGAAGATTTGAGCAACCACATCTCCACAGCTGAAGCACTTTCAGAAATTGACCATCTCCAGCAAGGAGGTATCTTACCCTAGGAGGCTGCAACTTAACTCTAAAAAGGGATGCAGATAGGTATACACACACACTCTCTCAGCCACATGGATAAAGCGTCATTCCTTTAGCTTGTTCTTCTTTCTGAGAGTGTCAATACCCTCATCACAGTATCACAATATTGTTATTTGCATAGTTTATGAAAGGGGTGTAATTGCCCCAACTACACTGTTCTACTCCATCAGAGGGGATGGGTGGGGGGATGGGATGAGAGTATGTGTATCCAGCCAAAAGAGTTTTTGGACATGTATGAAAGCTCTAAAGGAAAAACAGGTCAAAATGGCTGGCCAACTTGAGAATTGGTTGAATGGGTTCTTGTGTCATCTTTAGATGCTCCTATACAATTGCACCACATTCTTGAAAAGCCTGCTTGAAAAACTGTAGAGTTTGGAGGGTTGCAGAACTAACAGACAGACAGGGGAGAACACCCAAAAAGAAACAAGCAGCTGGTCGCATAATGGCTCTAACCCTTGACATAACAGAATCCATGAGGGCGATAAATATTCAAACATACGAAATTGGAAACACATGGTGGTAGTTAGCATGGTGAAAGCCCATGTGGATCCTTCTAGTTATGCCACGAATTTTCTATAGTGGATGACTGACTCAACATGACCCTAGAATAGAATGAAGGGATACCAAACTTTGGCCTGCTTATGGGTGCATCACAATTTCTCTACTCTGAAGAGCAGACCCAACAAAGTACCTTGACAAAGTCATATTTGGAAGCGGTGCCTCGAGTTGGTCGAGTGGAGGAACCAGCTGCTGCTGCTGCTGCTGATTGTGTTATCCCATCATCTCCATTCCCCACTCTACTTCCCCCAACCTCCTCTTTTGATGCTGATGATGCCATTCCTTGTCCTCCTCTTCGTGTCTCCTCCTCGTCCTCCTCGTCCTGAGCACGTAAATCTTTGGCTGTCTCCAGATGCACTCACTCCTGCACTGTGGATCAAAGCTCCTAACAAACGGATCCACATGAAACACGCTACCAAAAATCCCCACCCAAGAAACAGAAAACTGGGCATGTGATGCGAAAATGGGGGTTCTACTGCGGCCCAGTTTTTATTTTATTTTGTTATTTTATTTTATTTTATTGTGTGGGGTCAATTTTGTGCTGTAGGCAAAGTGATGATTATCCATAGGAAGATTTAGCCAAATTTGATTACGAGCTAAATTTTTAAATAAATAAATAATATTAAACATCCTTCTATATTTTTGGCTACCTACCTGCTTGAACCAAGTATTGAATTTTTCTTAAATTTTGGTCTAATTATGGCTATTGAAAATATTTTAGTTTTTAATTCCACTTTTTTGGCTAGCTAGCTACATGTAGCCATTGACCCAAAAAAAAGGGGGTTGAAACTTGTGCCTGTGCAAAAAGTGGGTGGGTGTGTATAAAGTACCAATTGGGCCATATATTTTTATTCACCCCTTTTGCCTTAAAGAATATTAGCACATGGAAGATTTCATTATTCCAATAAATGTGTTCTAGAATCACTATTTTAAAACTATTTTTAAAAAAAAACTTCTATAGAAGGGCTCATAAGTTTTTTGTAAATTAACCAGGCTACAAAATATTATTAGTACATTATCATAGTCTTAGGTCAATTTTCACATGGGCAAAATGATTAATTATTTTTTTTCAAGAAAAGAAAATAATTTTTAAAAATATGAATTTATTTATTTTTATTTTTTTTAATGATTTTTTTTCTTGTTTATGAGCATTGTCTTGCAACAACATCAAGACCGGTGTCCATTTAACTCATTGCTCGTATATATTGTTATATACATATGTCATATGAGGAGTGAAATTATTCAGATTGTAGCCTGCGATAAGTACATACTATGATTTTGGACACCTTCGCTTCATATTTTCACCAAATTTTTTTTTCATTATTTAAAAGATTATTTGATGACAAAATTGAACCTATGGTTAATAGTATTTGGCAGGCTCAAATGGGGAAGGTTTCTTTTTACCATTCAATTGTATAATTTATTATGCTGGAAGGGAATTCTGAGTATAAAAGTATATAAATTATAGCCCTCCAAGAGAATGAATTCCTGTGCTTGGCAAGATGGCCTTCCTTATTTTATAGCATCCCTACCAGTGCTTAAGTATATGACCCTGCAAAATTATTTCTCACATCCAAGTTTAGTTATTTACTTTTTTGCAACCCCGCCCATTAAAACTGAAACTGGGACTGCACATAGTTGGGAACTACTATATATAGCAAACCACCTGGATCAATCATTATGTTTGGCCAATCAAAAACAGGGAACAGCAGTCAAATCATATTTATTACACTCTTCTCTAGCAGGTGTACAACTTTGCTGCGCCTTTTACGGCCTCAGCAAGTTGAGAGGACACACTCAGGAGCGAAACCATTTTCCTACGCCTTTTACTAGCCTTAGCAAACTGAGATCATATGCAGGAGAAAAACCATTTTCCGGAGCCAAACCGGCATATTTTAGCTTTGCTTCATTTGATTTTGATTTTAAGGTGCAGGGTGTACACACTGAGCACCGGTGGGGATGCTTTCCACCCACAAGCACTCCAAGTTTTTTTTTTCCCCTTCATATTTGAAAGCACATTTTGTTTGTCATGTTGAGATCTCCCAAACCATGGTGCCTTTCATTGCAGACTTGATATTGTTGGAAAGCTTTTTGATGAGTAGGGGTGCATCAAGGTGGTTTTGTAATGTTTACACCTATGGTGCAATCATCACTTGGAAAAAAAAAAAACACTAAAAATCTAACAAAGGTTTTTTATAGAAAAAATGGGGAAAGTTGAGGGGAAAAAAAAAGTTGAAATTGTTAGATTGAGACCATAGCTTTAAACATGTCTCTAGAATATAGTGGGTTTCCCAAAAAAACCTACTTTCCTACTATGAATTGTAGCCAAGTTTGGCTAAGTCCTCGTGTGGATTATCTTTGGTTCAGCTACCTTACAAAATTATTTATTAAAAAAAATTTAACCATGCATCAGAGTTATTCAATATTCAATAATTTTGTAAAGAAAATTCAACAAAATCAAAACTAAAATTTTAGGAAATTTTGGATTTGCTCATGGTATTGTTGAAAAGTCTTTGATGAATGGGATTTCTTGCATTTGATTTTGTAATTTTGAATGTATGATGAAAGATATATTGAATCCTTTACAAGGGGAAATTAGTAGGGTAACAAATTCACATTTGGCCATTGTGGATCAACTATGTCCATGGAAGTTGGAGTTTTCATGGTAACTAATTCACTTCCACCTAGCACAATAATTCTTTTGGTTCAAAAACTAAAATAAGTTAACAATATCATTCATAGTTCTTCTTTTCCCATGCAAGGGACTTTGCGGAAAAACAAATAGGTTGAAAGATCAAATTTATATAATTTGTTACATAGTTATGAAAATCTTTTTTTTTCCCACGAACAATTATTTAAATATTTAATTCCTGTGCATGTATAATATGCCATAGTCAACATTCCTATAATGAATTTTATGTCTTTATAAAACTATGCATAAAACATCCAACATTTTTTCACCATTCTTTTTATTTTCAACATTAAGTTTATTGTATAATTTTTTTAATATTATACACCAAGCTTCATTCTAATAAAGTACAAATGTTTTGAATTAGCCCCAAACTTTTATATATATATTAAACAATAGAAAATTAATTAATTTTTTTCTTGAAACCTTACAACATAAATGATTCATCATTAGGAAAATTAAACAATTTTTTTTCTAAGTTTTACACCTTGTGTGACTCATTGTGTGACTCAACAAATTTGAGTCATGCACATTAAATTATGCGATGATTTTTTAATCGTTCATCCAATTGTGTTCAGGCATGTTAAATTGTGTCATGACTTTTCTAATTATTCATTCAACTTTCATCATGTACATTCATTTGTATGTCATGATTTATTGATGATGATTCACTATAATCCTAATAAATATATATAAACCACAAATGAACATTATTTATTTATAACACCTTACTACCTAACCCAATAAATTACATATTTAAACCCATTTAATAATTCATTGAATGTTACCCATCAAATTATAACTCATTCAGTTACACCTCCATTAGCCCTTTGGCTACTTTTTCTAATTGGCTATGCCTATAATGGAGAGCCCACATAAAAATGTAATTTTCATTTTGATGGGCTAGTAAGGAATATTTTCAAATGTATTGTGAATATGAAATTTTTTTTCAAAAAATTCATAAAATATTTCCAATTTAAACTATTTTTGGAAATGGCCTATGATAATCAACAAGTTTGTTCATGTCATGACGTGTAATGTCGTGACGTACGATGTCGTAAGGATGTAAATACGTAGTAAATTCTACTAAACAAAAAAATTAAAGTCAGTCAAAGGTATAAACTAATCAACTAAAAATAGATGCATGCACACATATATATACAATGCACAAGTGAGGTTGAGATGAAATTCTCATGTATCCCCCCCCAAACCTGAGCCAAGAAAAACATGGCATGGTTTGAGTAGGAATCAAGGTGTTGTAGGAGAACATGATGAACAGTACCAATTGCCAACATGAACTTGAATGAGCTCCGGCTTGAGGCAGAAAAGATGGTATCCACCATTATAATTGTCACAAAGCAGCATCTGATCAGCATCGTCTGTCCTTTGACATACTTGACATGGATAATCAAGTGGAGGAATCCAAGTCGATGTGATGATGGTAGGATCCAAGTTTGGCAAGTGGCAAGGTGCACAATTTTTGGAATGATCACGAATTATGCGTCCGTTAACTCCTTGTAGCTCCAACACACCTGAAGGTCTGGTCGCCTTAATCCTCAAGATAATGCGACCGGAAGAAGTGTTTAGAGTATCATTTGGTTGCCGCTGGAGATATTCAAAATCACTAACATCAAATTGTCTTACCTTAGGTTTGTAACTGCCACCTCGTGTGTGTGCATATTGTAAGGTGTCTCGATGTTGTGCAATGGACAGGTTTTCCATGGCCATGGGCATAACCCTCCTGAATAGAGCAACCCTTTCTGCAATGACCCTAGCCCAAGCGGCTAGGGAATCCAAGTATACAACTTAGTCCATTTGAGCAGCAATGGAAGAGGGTGGAATGGGATGTCTCCCAAAAAGTAAAAAGTAAGGGGAGAAATGAGATAAAGAGGCATGTTTGGACATCTTGTAACCCATGGCGATGTATGGGAGGGCCAGGTCCCAATCCTCTTTGTTCTTAATGAGGCAAATCTTTCGAAGTCCCTTCTTGCACGTTTGAACCATCCTTTCTGCAAGGCCATCAGCTTGAGGATGATCTTTTGAAATCCAACGATGGTCAATGAGAGCATGGTCAAGTAGGTCTTGGAATTCTCCACTGAATTCTGATCCTTGATTAGTAAGGCACTCAGCACAAGCCCCCAACCTACTTAGAACCTGTTGTAGAAAAGCCTGGCTGGTGCTGTGTGATGACTTGTCTGGTAGCGCAACAAGCTCAACCCGCTTTGAAAAATGCTCAATCATAATCATGATGTAAACATTACCCCTAGAGGTTTGTGGTAATTCTCCAGCTAAATCACATGACCAACGATAGAACATGCCCTGAATAGGGAGTGGAGAAAGCGTGAGCTATCGAGAGGAGAAAGAAGTTTTCACTTTATCGCATTGTTCACACCTAGCAATGATGTCTCGAACTTGAGCATACATACCTCTCCTATGGTAATGAGGAGCGAGAAGGCTATAAATACGCTTAATTCCAAAGTGTCCAAGCTCCAAGTGTACCTTTTGAATAAGACCAGGCCGTTCATGTGGTGGTGGAACCACTCTGTCGCCTTGTGGTAAGCATCGGACGAAGTGATTATCCGTCCATGAATAGCGTTTGGACCGCTGTTATATGCAATCTCGCTGACTTGACATAACTTGGGGAGGGTATTCCCCATGTTGAAGAAACCTTAGAGTGTCCAAGTCCTCCCATATATCGAGAATGGGATGTTCAACCAAGTTGCATTGCAGTAGTGCAAAATAACTAGATGCCTCAGATACAAGTACTGCTGGAATCTGGTCAAAATCTTGTTTGGCTTCTGAAAAATCTTTAGAGGTAGTGAGGGGTTTTCGTGACATGGTATCTGCATTCTGATGTGTAATACCAGGTCGGTGAATAACCTTGAACTCATACTCTTGAAGTATAAGCGCCCAATGAACTAATTTACCAGTAAGCTTATCATTGGTCATCAACCACTTGATAGGCTAGTGGTCGGTATACAAAGTGAAATTGGTGCCATAAAGATAGGGCCTGAAATGTATGACGGCCCATACAACAGTAAGGCACTCCCCCTCGTATGAAGAGTAGTTGCTCTCAGCCTTGTTGTTGCTTCGAGATGCATAGGTGATAACATATTCCTTGCTTTCCTCATCAAGTTGGCCAATAATAGCTCCAATACCAAGAGCACTCCAGTTCGTGTGTAGAATGAAAACCTTGTTGAAATCAGGTCTTCTCATAATGGGGAACTCTGAAAGCTTCTCCTTGAGTGTGTTGAAAGTTTCCTGAGCTTCATCACTGCATGTCTAAGCAACATCCTTATTTAACAATGCATAGAGAGGATGAGTAATAGTACTAAAATCTTGGACATAAATTCTGTAGTAATTACATAGTTCGATGAAGCTCTTCAACGTGTGAACATCAGTAGGATTGGGCATCTCCAAAATGGCTACTACTTTGGCCCAATGAGCCATAATACCATTTGGCAAAATTC
>Ga0209611_10002132_pt1 | contig 34687 bp, 23 predicted proteins | sample S1TSphgellanicum_3_FD_187693 | JGI IMG/M metagenome (GOLD analysis project Ga0209611, IMG submission 187693) | Host-associated microbial communities from peat moss isolated from Minnesota, USA - S1T2_Fc - Sphagnum magellanicum MG (SPAdes) (version 2) | ecosystem: Host-associated > Plants > Peat...
ATAGTTTCCTAAATAATCCTTTTGATACCCGTAACTTAGGTGAGCCTCTTAAGTAATCCTTAAGTAAGCCTCTACCTAAACTTTAGGGTATTTTTCATTTAGGTTTTCATCATCCTTATCCTACATTAAGTGGGTGGGTGGGTAGGTTCACGGACAGACACATTAATTAATTTTAAAGTTCAGCCGAACATGATAACCCAAGTAATTGTGATGACGGCACTCATAAGTAATTGAATTATGAAGCCACCATATGAAGCAAAAGCCACTACTAACTAAATGCTTAACTTACTTGCTTGTTAAGTGTAAGTTAAGTTAATAGTAGTGGGCCAGTCATTTACTCAATTAGTTAGTTAGTTAGTTAGTTGGGGTTTTATATGTCACCATGCAAAAAACATTTATTAATAATCTTTTTTTAAAATCCCTCTAAAACAAACCAAAATCCTTCAAGATATCACACAATAACCCTATTTTGTTGAACATTGAAAAAAATTGGTCTCACTCTTTTATTTATTTATTTATTTATTTATTTATTTAAGAAAAAAATTAAGCATTTCCATTTATCTTGTAAACTTCTCGCAAAACCTACCAAAACCCTTTAATTACACATTTTAATTATTAATTAACTCAAAAATCACTATTATGAAAAGATTTCAAACTACCAAATCCAAACAAGTTCAAAAGTTATGAGTTTACTAATAAGTTTACATTAGGGTTTTACCATTAATGAAAAAAAAAGAAATTGTGTAAGAAACTAAACATGTTGTAGTTAATATCTTTCAATTCCTTAATTTATAAATGAGTTGCAATTCCATTAGCCCAAGATCCGGATTCCTTAGTTCATATTAATTGGTGATATAATAATAATATTGTGACTCATAATAATTAATTAGTTGTTCCTTTGTCTTACTCCAACTTTGGTTGTGAACCCAAGGATAATGTCATGACATCTAAAATGCCTAAATAATCAAGTGGCAATGATCTATTGAATCCAAGGATTTTTATTTTTATTTTCAATTTATTGAGTTTAAGCTCACGTAAAAATCATTGTTTTGCACATGTTTGCAAAATTCTAACACAAAATCAAAATTTCTTCAATATGCTATGGACTTGTGAAAAAATAATTAAGTTTTTTCAATAATCAAAAGTTCATAATTCAATAGTTTTTCATTCGATATGATGCAAAACATTTTAATAATGTTTTCATTAATACATAACTAAATCCAAGTCCCTAACAATCTCAAGATGCAACCCAAACAACTAAACAAAGAAAATTCAATAACTTAGTTGCTACCCATGTGAAAATTTGTAATTTTAACTTCAAAAGTTCATAAACTTTTGTAATTTTGTTAATTATATGCATAACAAGTGATTGGATTTTTGTACAATCCTTATTTCAAAATGAGTCCCTATTGTCAAACCTTGATATATGGACAATAAAATGTAACAATTACAATCAATCCACTTCAAAAAATTTGCCATGTGAGACCAAACATGGTCCACCCAAACACGCATTTAAGATTTTATTAAACGTTTTATTTTTGGCAAAATTTTGCACATTAGTGAAGTTTCTTTTCAAGCAAATTAGTGTTGGTAACAAATCGGTGTGTCACCAACAAATTGTGGTTTTACAAGATTTTAGATTATCAAATTTAGATTTTTTTGGGCTTAATTCACCAAAAAATTCTATATCAACTTGTAATAGGTAGTTAGGAAATAAAAGGGTTTACAAATGTGTTTACCTTCACACTTTGGTTGTAGCCAAACTTGGTTAAATCATCTAATCAATGATCACAACTTGTGCTATATTGCAAATTTATATAGCAAATTTGAAGACAATAGCCCAACCTTTCATGCATGTTCATGTTTTTGTGTTGTATTTTTTCATAATTTTTATAAACATTTAAAGGATTTTTGGTCATGATAATTTTGTGCCCTTGACAATTCGAAATTATATGTTTAGCATGCTTAGACATGTTATTCGTGTTTAGATCAATGTTGGGCGGATATCATTTTTTTGGGACATCCGTCGAATATATATATATTTGTCTTTTTTTTAAATAATCAAATAAAGATGTTACATTTGTATTTTATTTTAAAATTCAAATATCCTAGTTGAATATCAAAAGTTCCCATCTTTTAATCTAACTCAGATATCAATATTCTTGGATATTTTTCATTTATTTATTAGTTGGATATCAATAAATTTGGATATCAAACATTAAAAAATTTCTTTGCCAATTATGTTGGGTGCTAGTTTTTATTTAGTGGTGAATTTTTTTTCAAAAGGTAACATCCTCTTTTTTTTTAAGGAATATTTTGGCACAAATATTTTTTTTCTAAAAAAAATTTGCAAAATATTTATAACTTAACAATTTAAAAAAATACATAGACACAATAATAATAAAAATACCGACTACAACTTTGAAGAGACCTTTAAAAATGTGTCCATAAGAATAGTCTAAACTTGTCTAAAACAGACAAAACTAAGTAGTAGTGACTTTAGAAGCAATGTGTAAATAAGTAATGTAATAATTTTATTTGTATTGAAAAAAATTCACAATATAATTTTCTTCCTAGCTTTCCAAGTATTTACAAGCCTTCATTCTAACCATTGGAAATTAAAATGAAGAACATCAAATAAATATAATAAATATTTTCATGTTATTATTGGTCTCCTCAACTAATATTCATACCATGATTTAAACATTAGAAGTTTGCTTATATTAATTTCATATTTGAAATTTTAAAGTTGACAATTTGTTGATAGCTATATTAATATAGTATTGGGTTTTGGAGATTTATATACCATTATCATATTGGTATATGATAAACCATATATGTGTCCAACAATAGTTTAAACCCTAGTTTCCATTATTTAACAATTTTGAAAACATTCCTTGATTTTTTTTTAAAATCACATGTGAAGACTTGGACAAAGAACATCAATCATCAAATGCAAATTAATTATTTTAAAAAATTTCAAACTTTGGTTGGAGGGTTGATACATTGAAATAAGGTGAACACATACCCATTATTTCTTCACACGAGAGAGCATATGGTTGTAGGTATTCGAGATAGCCCAACCCAACAAAAAATTTCATTCTCCATGTACTTGGATCCAATATGGATGGCTTTTTTTGAGATAATGATAAATTGTTACTAATTAGGTAAATATTTTGATTTTTGTTTAATATTTAACCCACATAATATTGGATTTATACCTAAGGTCCTTGAGGGAAGTCCCCATGTGATCAACAAATGCTATGATTATCTCATGTAATGTAAAGCATTGGCAAAAAACTCTTTGATGTATCTAGAGGATATGTTATTATTATCAAGCAAAAAATTTCCTTCGCAAAGGACGAGACATTTTCAAAAATGAAATGCTCACTTTGATTGAGCTCACAAGAAAACATAAAAATACAATAGAAATGTAATGGTGTTTAATATAGGGTAATGCCCAAGGAGTGAGAGGCATTCCCAAAATAAGCATCACACCCAAAGAGAGAAGCATTCCCAAAAGAAAGAAGCTCCTCGAGCATTACCTTACACCAAAAAGCATCAACTCAAAGGATGGAGACCAAGTCTCTTACTTATTGAGTCGAGAAGATACCAAGTGTGTTGGGAGTACATCTTTAGGGAAACAAGGGTTGGATGAAAGCCAACAACCAAGAACACACCACAAAGGGCCCACTTGTACAACAAAAGCTAGTTGGAAGTAAAATTAGTTTCTCATTAAACAAGTGAAGGAACGAGTGTTGAAACTTCTTAAAGCAAAGCATATACAAATCATGTATTATTAGTTGGTTCCCTACTACAAATCTCGAGTAAGTTGAATGTGATCATGCACATCGATCTAGTCATCAAATGTGATCATGCACACCGATCTAGAACATCCAATACACCAAAAAAAACTCTTTGTCTACCACCATATGTAAACAACTCTCACACAAAACCCATGACCCTACTCCACTACTACAATACCATACACAAACAACCCATTGCCCAAGAGTCAAGACGTTGAAAATAAATTTATTTGAAACCTTGTGAGGGACCCTCAATGACCACACTAAAGCTAAACTCCACAAAACCCTAAAATTCAAATCCACATGTTGCTAGTTGCTACCCATTCCACATGGTTTCCAATTGTCATTCCCTTCCTCGGTTGCCTAGTGATAAATATACTACAACATTGCATAGTACTTCACGCACTAATAGTTTCCAAGTTGAGTGATGGTCACACAACTAACATCGTGTGCCTTTGATTATTGAAACATAAGCACCCTCGAGGTTCGCATATCCTAGATAGATAGGTTAGTTCAAATTGGTAGAGGGTTGTTGTTGTTCCATAACTATAGCTTGGAAAAGCCACCTTATGTTGAATTGAAATCAATCCCCTCCATAGCACAAACTCCTAACCCTAAAAAACTAATTTCCAACAGGCATGCATGCATGTAATCCAGGGATTGAAATGAGTAGAAAGTTTGAAAATGTTTAATTTGGAAGTGTTTTTACACAAATAGAGTTAATAATCTCTAAAGTCCTGTGATTAAGGGGGGGGGCAAGAACAGTCGGTTTCTACAAAACGAAATAGCTGGGACCCAAACTAGTTTTTCCAACAATTTTGGTGGTAAACTGAGCTTCATCCTGTCTTTCTTCTTTTTTTTCTGAGCGCCTCCACTGTTACTACATATATTTTAACTGCTCTTTACCTGTACGACTATTATAATTATTCTTCAACCTTGTGCATTAAATGCTGAGTTTCAGCATTTGATACTGAGATTTAATAAAAATTTCCTTACTTTGCGAATACCACTGAAAGAGTTAAGGCAGGGGAAGGCAGGCTTAAAGACAGGGCCAAGACAGGGTGACTTTATGAATAACTCCAATATACCTTACCCTAAGGTCAGTTTCATCATTAAATAATCCCCAAAATAATGAAATGAATTGAAATGTTGTGAAAATATGAAGTTGACACGTTAAAAATCATCATAATTATCATAAGCTACACCCTGAATAATATAATTTCAGTACTCATATCACAATATCATAAGTAGATGATGGAATTTTTTTTTATAATTTCAAAATTAATAAATGAATTCATTTTTTTGAAAAAAAATTAAAATTATTCCTTTTGTCAATGTGGAAACTGACCTTAGTCTACGGCATGTCAAAAAATCTAAAAATTCAAAATAAAAACCCCTTAGATTAGTATTAATTAATTAATCTTGGAGTTCAAAAAGACCAACCCACCCCCAAACAAAAAATGACTCTCCTAGGGTTTCCACACCCTTTACACCAACTAATAGTACTAGTTTGCATATATATATATATATATATATATATATAGCCCCCCTTATTTTGTCATTAAAAAAAGTGGTAATTAAGAAGTATATTATCTATACACCTAAAGCAATTAATTCACTTGTGGAGGCACCTCATAAAAGCACTTGGAGAAATTTGCTAAGTGTAATTTGGAGGGCATCTTACCTCCCTAACCATCTCTTGGATTATCCTTGGAGCAAGGGTTTAGGGTTTAGGGTCTAAACCCTAAACCCTAAAAAGCAAGGATCTTTAAACCCTAAACCCTAAACCCTTGCTCTTACTTACACCCATAGTGAACCAGCACCCACTAGTGCACCAGCAAGGATGGATGATATGTGATCAGGAAACAGTTTTCTGTTGGGTTCCAGTTCCCTAGCTAACCATGGTGGTTAGCTCAGTTGCTTTATTTACTACCTACCTACCTACCTACCTACCAACCAACCAACTAGGTAGGTAGTAAAAACAGCCCTTACGTACTATGTATAAACTATATACGTACTACTTAGTAGTACCCTATTTTGTTACCTACCTGTCTATATGTTAGATCTACTTCTTGTAGAATGGGTTACCAAGATGAAACCGGGTAGTAACTCAGTTGAGTTTTCATCCACAACTGAGTCATAATAGGCATCCAATGGATGATGCTTGCATTAGCACCTACTTTTGGTACCATGGTAAAAAAAAAATCTTTAAATTCATTTAAATTCTATTTCTAAATATTAAAAATATCCCATGCTTAGACCCAAAAAGTTGTTGCTTGCTTGAAGGAAAATTTTTAAAATTTTCTAAATTTTCTATAAAAATATTTAATTCATGCCAAAGTTTATTAAATTAATTTAGAAACATTGAAAATTATTTTTAAAATTCTAAAAAGAAAAAAAAAATTGATGGGAAATATTTAATCTTCAAGGAAGGATATTATATTTGTTAAAACGAAAATTTCAATATTGATTAATTTATTCAGTGGACCAACATGTGCCCAAGATGCCAAGGTACTACTAAACAAAAATTAAATTGGGGCAGGTAAAAATAAATTCCAATCACACTACAAAAATTAAATTTGGGCAGGTCTATTTACGTAGGTAGTGGGGGTAGGCTAGATGTTTTTCGTTCCCCATGTGGATGTGGATGTGAAAAACCAAAAAACCAAAACCCAGTTGGGTACTGGACTGGACTGGACTGGGCTGGACTGGACTGGACTGGACTGGACTGGACTGGGCTGGACTGGACTGGACTGGACTGGACTGGACTGGACTGGGCTGGACTGGACTGGACTGGACTGGACTGGGCTGGACTGGACTGGACTGGACTGGACTGGACTGGACTGGACTGGACTGGACTGGAGTTTTGCAATACCGGACTCTTCTCTTAACTGGGCCAGGGGGGGGGTTCAGGGTTTTAGGAGCTTTTGGTGCTTTGCTGGGGTTTTGTGAAGACGAAGAAGTTGGTGTTGTTGTTGCTGCCAATCCAGCTCTTGTGCTCTCATTGATCTCATCGAGAGAAGAAGAAGAAGAAGTAGAAGAAAAGAGCAGGAATTCCAGAGATCAGGGATAATTTTGGAGAAAGAGATCTTGAATTCTTTTCCAGACATCAGGGATAATTTTGGAGAAAGAGATCCTGAATTCTTTTCTTCCAGACATCAGGAATTTTTTTGTTTGTTTGTTTGTTTGTTTGTTTGTTTCTTGTCATGAAGTTCTTATTGTCACATATGTGCGTTTTTCGTAATTATCATTATTGTGGATGCTGAAGCTGCTTGGATCTATCAGAAACTTTCTTGGTCGAAGAAGAAGTGTAGAGAGTTTTCTGCTGTTTAGTGTTTGAAGCTTCCTCTTGAAGACAACAAAACGGCGTGTGTATACAAGTGCCGGTGATGTCTTCTGCTCCCTTCTTGTGGTTGTTTGTTTGTTTCTAGCCTTGAATAATCATCAATCAATTTGTTGCAGTTGTCGAGATTCTTGCTATGGTGTCGGAAATTGGAGATGGATCATAATCGTTCTGTATCAGCTTCTTGTTGCTGATGAGGAGGAGGAGGAGGAGGAGGAACTGATTCTTTGTTTGCTTGTTCGTTTCTTTCTTTCTTCCTTGCCGCGAAGTTCTTCTGTCACCTTCGGCTTTCGTCATTGTCATTGCGGATGCTGAAGCTTCTTGCATCGTCCTCCTCAGTTTTGTCAACTGCGGCTTTCGTCATCGTCATTGCGGATGCTTAAGCTTCTTGGATCATCGTCCTCAGTCTTGGATCGTCTTCAGTCGAAGCACTGGATCTTGCTGTTGCTGTGTTTGACGACGTAGCTTCTTCTTCTTCTTCTTCTTCTTCTTCAAGAGTAGGCAACAAAACTGCGAAGAACAATACATGTTCTTCCAGTAATTCGTCCTGTCATTCGGTTCTCGTTTGTTTTGCCTTCCAGCTTCTTCCTCAACAATATCTCTGATTCAAAATGCGAGTCATGATGTGCTGTGGAAATCTCGAAGAAGTCGAAAACATCTCTTCTGTGGGACTAGACTTCTCTTCTTTCTTCTTTCGCGCGAAGAAAGCTTGTCATTTGTCCAACTTCGAATTGTCTCTGTTCACTGTTTTCCTGCAACGGAACGGTTGCTGAAAACGGATGGAGTTATTGGATCTCGATGCGTAGTGGCCAACAAGAAGCACTATCTTCACGATCTGCTCCTCCTCTTCCTTCTTTATTTCCACGAGCAGACTGCAACAGAATTTTAGCGAAAGAGATCTCCAGAGAGAGAGATAGAGAGATCGGTGCCATGGACGTCGGCAAGTCGTGTGTTGCAGCGTCTGTGGTGGATCCATGCAATCTGCAAGCGCAGATATGGCAGATGTTCCGTTCCGTGAAGAAAGCAGACATGCAGCTGGTCAAGAACGATGGTTTCCGACAACGTATCGGCTGGTGCCGCAACTATCCGTCCAAGCAGAAGGACGCTGAGTACAAAGAATCTGAGGCACTGAACGAAGGACCTCAGCAGGAGGAGGAGAACAAGGAGGGCAGTGCGCCAGCCGATCTGCCTGTGTTGGCGCTGGAAGAAAGAAATGCGGATCATGCCTCTTCTGTCGTCATCCCTGAAGAAGTATCTTCCACCAGGAAAGCTCGTGATGATTCTGTGCCCACTGCTCCTTCAGTTCTTGAGCGCAGCATAGTAAATGCAGATCGTGATGTCTTCCTCGTCACTGACGAAGAAGAGAAAGCGAAGCAGCTGTTGTTCACGGGGAGCAACACCGAAGAGGTACTTCCTTTCTCCCACCATGACAAGAGCGAAGAAGAAGAGAGAGAATACTACTCGGAGGAGCAGCAGATGGCCGCAACTACTACATCTGATGTGCAGCAGCAGCAACCTCCAGTTGTTGACGGCGATTGTTGTTCTGCCCTGAAGCTTGAAGCTACAAAAACATCACCACCAGATCCAACACTAGCAGCAGAGAATTTGAAGAAACCTGGCGGTAATATCACTCAGCCGGAAGAGATCAGCAGCCCAGTGCAGGATCCACTAGAGCCCTCGACTACCGTTCCTTTGCAAGAATCATCTGGCAGTGGAGAAGTTTTGCATCAGCAGAGAAGAATTGCAAGCAGTGCCACAAACGTCTCGCAGACACAAATTCTACTCAATGTTAAAGCAGAACCTGTGGATGAACAGTGGGTGGAAATGGACGCTACCCATTCTCAACATGCACATTCTGCAAAAGTTTCTCACAAGCCTAATGTCTGCAGCATAGTAAAGAGAGAACCCACAACAAGTGAGGGACGAACAGATCTGCCTAACAGAAATCCAGCCACACAGAAAGAGGAGACAACATCAGGCTCTAGTGGTGAGGACAATTCTACATGTTCAGAAGATGAAGCCATCAAAACTGCTAGGATCAGGAGAGTACAGTATGTGGTGAAGAAGGTGAAGACAAAGCCAAGGACAAAGATAAAGAGAAAGGCAAGACTTGTTGATTGGGATGGAGAAGTTGAAGATGAGTTGTGCCCAAACAAATGTCCAAAGCTTGAAGGCTCTGCTGTGGATGAGATCAAGAAACCCAGGAACAGAAACCCTGGCAGACGAGTGCAGGGAGGCCGGCTCTATGATTCTGTTCTTGGACAGACTTGTCACTGGTGCCGCCAGAAGACTGTGGAGCTTCATGTCAAATGCAGGGACTGCACAATCAGATTCTGTGGTCCTTGTCTTTTGAACAGGAATGGTGAGAGAATTCGTGAAGAATTGTGTGAGGGAGTGCATTGGGTTTGCCCAAAGTGCAGAGGTGGGTGTGGACCAGGCTGTAGAAACTGGTATGTGATGCACTTGGTCTCTCATTTCAGCAGAAGCAGCGTGCTTGGTATGCTGGATCTCTTACTAGGGATTACACAATAGTAATTTTCTTCAAGCAGCAATTCCATTTCTGACAGGAAATCTTTTCGATTCAGAACACATCCAAACTGCAATTGTGGAATATTGCTGGAAACTTGAATGACTTTTGTCAGCTGTTGCTCGAGAATTCAGAACTCCCATTATATAACTGAGAAATAATAGTTGTGCAGCAATTCTTGAGAGTGGAGCCATGCTTTAATCATTCCTCTTCTGTTAATGGAAGCATTACCTTTTGGCTGTAGTTGCAACTGTGGGCCATGTCGCAAGGCGGATGGGAAGTCACCAACTGGGCAACGGGTGTTTGCAGCACGCATTGCAGGCTTCGATAATGTTCATGACTTCCTTGTGCACTTGGAAACAGGTGAATCACCGGTGGTTATTGCACATCGGAAAGACGGTCGTGAATGGACCAATGGTGGTAGGTTCAAGTGTGAAGAAGCACCAAAGGACTTTCTCACAGAAGCACACAAGGATAGCTGCTTGGATGGACACAAAGATGTTGCACCAAGATCAGCAGACATGAGTACCAAGTTACAGAGGAAGATTTTGTGCAGGAAATATGCAAAGAAGGTCTTGCTGGTATGTGTAATCTATCTTTCAACCTGGTGGCAAGGTCTGCGTAATCCTCTCTCCATTTCTTTCATCACTTCAAAACAACTATACTGATCAACTGTGTTCAATAATGTCTTGCTGATCTTCACTATGCACCTCACCCTGTTGTCCTTAGTGTTTTCTTTTAGTTGTCCTGCAGGCTCGGAAGAAAATGCGAGGAGCAATTAGAGCTGATTCTCCTGCTGCACAAGGAAGGATGCCTGGAGCTGTGCACCACAAAGCTTTTTCACTACCCAGGATGAAGAACAATGGACAAGTGCCCCATCTGAGTAGAGGAAACAGAACTAGGACCAATCGAGCTGGGCGTGCACCATGCAAGGTGGAACCTGTCAGCCATGGTCACCCAGTTGCACAAAGAACACAGCTGCAGGAGCATGCAATTGCAAACCCTGTCTGTAAAAGAGAATTTGAGGAGGTGAATGAGGAGATGGCAGAGAGTAAAGTTGAGGTTGTGGGTTGTGAGGAATACAGATCAGGAAAGAGATCAAGAGCTGAATTGAAAGATCCAGTAAATGATTCAGGTAATTGACCTTTCTCTACTGGAAGGTCACTGATTTAAGAAGAAAAGATTTTTTGGGGAAGAACCTTGAATTCTGGAAGCTGCTAAGGTTGAATGTGAACAAAATCATTTGTAGCTACCCCCCATGCAGGTGTTCTTGAAGGCACCTCTCAAGTTGAGGAATCTACCTCACCACATTTGTTCAATAGCAGTGCCAAGAACAACAATGGAAGAAGCAGTTTTAATAACAGTGGACCCTCTCCAAATGTGTCCAGAGAGCTCACCCCAAGTGAATGATGACTACTGTGTTACAGACAGCAAGATCACCTCCAGAGAAGTCCTATCCAATTGCATGCCGTCACCAAAACAGAGTGGATGGGTGAGCATACTGTGGCTTAAACCAATCACACATTTTTTCTGTTGTAGATAATTCTATTTTTTGCTCATGAGTTTTTAGACAAAAAATTACTGGTCCTCTAGTGAACCTTATTGGAGCTGTGGTTATACTGCTTGCAGGGACCTCCAAGGGACATTGAAGGAGAAGAGTACTGTCTCAAGTTAAGAGCGGCATTAGCAGAAAAATATGATGCAAAGCAGCTAGAGGACTTATTGGCCACAGCTAGCTGTCGAAAACCTGTTCTACGGGTGCGCCACATGCGAGGTCGCACTGTTGATTCTGTCACTGAAAATGAAGGCCTTTCTTACTTGGATCACCATCCTGGTGAGTTTGTCCCATTTCAGTGCCCACCATGAAAATCCCATTTGCTGTGTTGCTTGGCCTTCATCTTGGAAGTCTGTCCTTCCTCTGTTTCCCTTTACAATGCTCTAGAAAACCTCTATTCCTCATCAAGTATTAAGTGTTTTCTTTTTTCCCATACTAAGAAACATGTGTGGACAGACTTGGCTGAGACACTGGCAAATGCAACAAAACTGGAAGACAAACTGTCACTCTTGCGAGGACTGTTCTTTTGGCTTCAGGTATGGTTCTGATACTCCAGGTAACTCAGGAGTTCTGATAATTTGGTCATTTCCAAAGTGACTGTCCTTAGTTGTGAACAATAGAGTGAACCTATTCCAGGACAATGCAGAAACCTGCCTGCTAACTGAACTTGGCTTGTTGGAGATTATGCAGCATTCATGTATGGTTGGGGCTTTCAAGCCTTGGCTTCCCCCACCACCATCACAAGCACCTAAGGAACAGAATGGTGATTGCTTTGAAACCAATGGTCCTGACTGTAAGGTACATGCTGATGACTGTGGTCCCCAGTATTCATAATGCCTTAAATGCCCTGCTCTTTGGATGCCAAAATAACAGTAGGTATGACACTACAGTTCAGATCAACAGAGCACACATATGGGTTGCTTACAAAGCACAAATAATAGGGTTGGCCTATTATCAACTTTCTGATATGATCATCTGGACCTACCTTGTGCACAGGTTACTGCAGTAGTTTATTCACTGGAGAAGACAGGACCTATGAGACACTCTGAAAATCTCAAGTCTTCCAAGGCCTCCTCACAATCAGTGGTTCAAAAGGGTGGAGTTATAACTTCAGTGGGGCAAAGATCATCAGCTGTGGAAGGAACAGTCAATTACCGGGTGGTGCTCTGTCTACCAGCACCAACACATTGTCAGGTACAACAAAAAGAATCTATATAGCCAGCAAATGCATTTTTCTTCACACATAAATTGTGTATTTAGCACACTAGTTATTGGGTTGGAAGGTGTGATCCAATCTTAGTTAATTTCGGTGGTAATTGTTGCATTAATACTAAAGCTTGTTTGTGGCAGGTCAAAACAAAGGGAAGCACTCTGGTGAAGCCCTCAACACAATATGTATCTGGTGAACACTAGAGTTTTCTTTTTCCCATCTGCACTTTGCATGTGTGAGCAAGTTTTGTCAGAGCAAATATAGAGCACACTAGATATTAGATCTCGAAAGTAATTCGAGCACACAACCTAACCATGAAACAACACCTTTTGTGAAAATGTTCATACACAGGAATGAAATGAGAATGAAAACTACACACCACTCTTTCTTTTGCTTCACTCAGAAGTGTGGAGCTGAAATTAGGAAAAAACTGAGGCTTCTTTTTCTACTGGAAAGTCAAAGTGGCTTGTTTCCAGGTTTTGGTCTCTTGTTGGACTGTGTCTATTTGTATGGAAATGGGGATGTTTGGGCTTCACTCTCTGGCTGATGTGGTGGTGGTGGTGGTGGTGATAGTGTTTGTGAAGAGCATAGTCTTCCAAATAGGGGAAGTGTCAAAACCATGGTGTGATTGAAAAGCTTTGAAACTGAAAGCCTGCTGCAGGTTCCGAAAACATGAAGCAAGACATGTGCTCAACGACTCTTCATATGACCACTGCATTTGGTGTGAGAAAAATGTGGCCTGGTGCACTGGCAACGGGAACTAGTGCAATGTGCACTCTTCATATATGACCACTGCATTTAGTGTGAGAAGAATGTGGCCTGGTGCACTAGCAACGGGAACCAGTGCAATGCACTCTTCATATATGACCACCGCATTTGGTGTGAGAAAAATGTGGTCTTGTGCACTGCCAATGTGAACCAGTGCAATAATGCACACACTTGAAGACGCTCCACTCCATGAGTAGATGGAAATTCCATTTTTTGGTTTTCAAATTCCTCAAGTAAGTCCAGTGGTGAGGAAATGTCCACTGGTGTCCACTGGTGAGTTTAGATATGGCTAATTTTTATTAGTTTTATTTTGAAAAATGGCAAAAAAAAAAATTCCCTAAAAATCACAATCTTTTGGGTAATCTGGCTAATTGAACTATTTGTATTTCAATAGATGGCCAAAAAAACCCTTAAAATCACAATTTGTCATCTGGTGTTTTTTTTCCCATTTTACAAAAGAAAAATTCGCCAAGTTGTGAAATTTGGCCACAAAAATTGATTTGGCCAGTGCCTTCTTCTTCAATGGCTTTTTTTTTTTGCCATTTTTCAAAATAAAACTAATAAAATTAGCCATAATGAGAGTGGGAAGCAAATGGCAGTATAACTTTTTACTTTGGAGCTGCTGCTAGGCTAAACTCTTCTTTGCTGCCAACTTTCTTTTTCCTTTGTCTTCAATGCACAAGTGCATTTGCATTGCTACAAAAAAATTTCTTTAAAATTACAGTTTTTTTCATTTGCATTGATGTTGCAAAGATTGAATTTCACTTACCAGAACAACAAACAGCATTCACATATTCCCCAAAAATTCAGACATCTCATTAAAAGACCCTCATAATGATATGCTGCTGATCATGTTCAGAATATTTGTATTGTTTCTGGGTTGTGGTCTGAATTGTTTTCAGTCTGAATTTGTTTTCTGGGTCATTGTTGTTTTCTGATTTGTGGTTTGAATTGTTTTCTGTCTGAATTTGTTTTCTGGGTGGTTGTTGTTGTTGTTTTTTGAGTAGTGGTCTGAATTGTTTTCTCTCTGAATTTGTTTTCTGGGTGGTTGTTTTTTGAGTCGTGGTCTGAATTGTTTTCTGTCTGAATTTGTTTTCTGGGTGGTTGTTGTTGTTGTCTTTTGAGTCATGGTCTAAATTGTTTTCTCTCTGAATTTGTTTTCTGGGTGATTGTTGTTGTTTTTTGAGTCGTGGTCTGAATCGTTTTCTCTCTGAATTTGTTTTCTGGGAGGTGGTTGTTGTTGTTGTTTTTTGAGTAGTGGTCTGAATTGTTTTCTCTCTGAATTTTGTTTTCTGGGTGGTTGTTTTTTGAGTCGTGGTCTGGATTGTTTTCTCTCTGAATTTGTTTTCTGGGTGGTTGTTGTTGTTTTTGTTGTTTTTTGAGTTGTGGTCTGAATTGTTTTCTCTCCGAATTTGTTTTCTGGGTGGTTCTTCTTCTTCTTCTTCTTCTTCTTCTTGTTTTTTGAGTCATGGTCTGAATTGTTTTCTCTCTGAATTTGTGTTCTGGGTTGGTCTGAATTGTCTTCTGTCTGAATTTGTTTTCTGGGTGGTGGTTGTTGTTTTCTGGGTTGGTCTGAAATGAAGATGATGTTGTTTTTCAGTCATCATCTGAAGCCTAAGTACAACACAGCCATGGTCCATGGGGTGCATGATCTTTGACTGTTCAAGCTTTTGGAAAACAAAAGAAGTGAAGAGGGCAGTAGTAGCCTAGTAGTACAAGCCCTAAACACCCATATACAAATCTCATATACTCACAATCTCATAACCCAACTAGGGTACTACCTTTTTAGGGTTTAGGTTCCTTTTTTTAACCTTTAAAGTTGGTTTTTAGTTGATCCCTAGTTTGACATTTTGATCTTCAATTGGGGTGATGATTTTTTGAAGGACACCCAAAAAGTGGGGATGAAACCCAAAGTAAGGGATTCAATTGGGGATAAATTAGGGTCTACTCCTTTTAGGGATATGACTTTATTGGGTTGATGCTGAAAGAAGTTCAAAGAGAGCAAACACTTGTTAGCAGTGTACAGAAAGAATGGAATCAAGTGCAAGAAGAAGAAGAAGAAGAAGAAGGGATTTCTTGTCAGCTTTTACTTTCTTCTCTTTCTTTTTTTTTTGGCAGCAAGCAGTTTTCAAGGTTTTTAGGGTTTACACAATGGACCATGAAAAATGTAGCAAGGGAAATTTGGCAAGGGAAATTTTCATACCCAATTGATCATAAACACAGTTTGTAAGAATGCTGCTGTAATGGGCGAAAGGTATTTGGTTCTTTAAAAGATTGGCTTGTTATTATGAAGAAAATGCAAAGGTTTTCATGAATTGTTTTTGTTGCACTAATAGTTGTTTCATTTTTCTAGGTCTTCAAATAGTTCCTCAAACATATGTGTGTGTGTGTTTGTGCATGGATATTATGTGGTGTACAGAATTCTGTGGTTCCTCTCATGATGGAAATGCAAGAATCAGATGGTAGCAGCAAAAGAGCTTTGGTATCAGAAGCAGTTCCATGTTCTGGCAGCAACCCATTTCCAAATAAGAGGCGGCTGGTGACCCCTGCAGCTTCAGAGAAGTTATGATGAATTTCGGCAATGCCATCTTTGCACTTGAGCTTTTGGAGTTGTTCTATCGTTATGAAGGGTTTCTCTGTCATGCTGTGGATCAAACTTGGAACACAACTCCATCTACATGGAGAAGAGTTCCATGACACTCAGGTGAATTATTAGGTCATAGAGACATTGACCCAAGTGAGTACTCTGTTTGTTATTGTCTGTTTGCAGGTTTATGCTAGAAGACACTCTGAAGGTGCTCAACAACAAGGAATGGCCCCATCAGTGTATGGCACTGGGGGTTTGAGAGCTGAGCTTTCTTGCTTGACCCAGGAAAGAGAACCCTAATGAAAAGAATAGGGGTTTTGATCCAAGAGCGTCAAGCATTGGAGGTCTTGCTTGCAAACTCAGAGATGGAGAAGAAAACCTGGTCTGAGATATGTTCTAATACCCTGACTAGCATGAAAGGGCTGGAGGCAGAAATTGAATGTGAGAAGCAAAAGATGGAACAATCTGGTCATGAAGCAGAAAAGCAATTCTCAGAGATGCAGTCTCTATTGCTACAATTGACAGATGAAAAACAGAAGATCCTTATAGAAAAGGATTCGGAACATGAAGCTCTCAGTGCAAAGGTTGTCGAGCTGGAGGAATGCAAGGTTTGCAACTTTTCTAAAAACTTAAATGACTTGCAGGATTTGTAGAGCAAAACTCAGGTATTCTAAAGGTCCTGGTACTAATTGATTTGTCATGAATGGTTTTGAAGAGGAAGCCGGCATTGGAGAACAAGTCACTGAAGCAAACAGTTGAAGAGCTCAAGGACAAGAAAGCAAATCTTGAGGCTGAGTATGGGAATGTGATTGCGGAGAAGTTGTCAATCACAGCAGCTCTGGAAGACTACAAGAGCAAGGGAGAAAAGCTTCAGATTCACTGTGAGAACTTACAAGCTAATCATGAGATTGCACTTGACAAATGTGACAGAGAATTGCTGGAATTAATATGTGAATGAGATTACTGTGAGGAAGCACTCATCAAGGCTGAGAGCATGATGGAGCAACTGGAAAAGGAGCACAAGAGCTTGCAAAGAGATTATGAGACATTGAACTCCCTGAAAGTGAAAGAACAAGTGGGATTCCAGTTGGCATATGAAGTCTATGAGAAGACAGCAAAGAAGATGGAACTGTAATTAGAGATGTCCAGAGCTGAGCTTTCAAAGCTCAAGACAGAGCTGCATATGGCAATCAAACAGGAGGGTGCTGGTTCTGAGAAAACATCTTTAATCCAAAAACTGCAATCAAACAGAAGGAGGGTCTTGCTTTTGAGAAAACATCTATAATCCAAAAGCTGCACACTGTCTAAAGAGCTGGAGGGAACAAAATCCAGGATGGATGGATTGTCTTGTCACAGAGCTTGAGAAGCTGATTGCTGCAGTGTCCAGCATTGAGGAAGCCAAGGATTCTGCAGTCAAAGAACTCGAGCACAAATTGCATCTTGAGACCATGTGCTGAAGGAGGAACTAGCTATGGCAACAGCAAAGAATCACCCATAGCTATTTCACAACTTTTGAATCACTGTACAGCTTTTGCTTGACTCGTTTGTGTCACTTTCACACACCCAAGAATTCTTTAACATCATCATTCAATGTCTAGTTGAAATTTTCACAAAAGTTTTGTTTTTTGCCAATGCTTTCCATCAACGTAATGTATGAGGGTATTTTCTCAACTGATGAAGTTGCTATTGAAAGAACTAAACAACATTTGTTAGTAGAGCTGGCCCTTGTATCTCTTGGCTATGATCAGAAGCATGAATAGATGACACAGACATATACCCATGTCAACAAAAACTATGCAAAATCCCCAATTCAATGTATACTGTTCTTGTACAATGTCATTAGATTCAACTGATCTTAGATGGTCTTTTTGTGTGTCAATTTCTAAATGATTGAAGGAATGAATCCACAACTTTGCAAGAAAAGTGTAGTCTGTTCCATAAAGGATGTCACATCCCAGAGTTCAAAACAGTAGTAGTGCAGAAGAGAAGCATGAGGTTGGAAGGGTTTAACTAAACTATGGAAATTGGCAAAGCAGATTGCAGAGAACTGAACAGCTATATGTATCACTTCTGAAACACTTTCATCCAGTTCCAACCATTAGCTTTCAACTTCAAAACCCTCGAGATAACTAACTACAGGGCCTCCATCACCAAATCTGAGAGCTGAACTGAGCTGCCAAGGATTTTCCAATCAACACCTCTCCATCACTTTTCTTCTGTAAAATTTAACAGGGGGTAGGTAGAAATTGCACCTTGATGGTGTTGTAGAAATTGCACCTTGATCATGCCAGCCACCTCTGTAGTAGACAAGCAACCCAATAAGCAGAATTTTTTTAAAAAATTGCCAGATTTCTCTATTGGGTTCTAGCCTAGAGCCAAAAATGTGAAGGATGCTTAAAAAAACTTGGAGCACATTCCCTTGTTTTTTCACCACTTGTACAAGCGTGGAAGAGCTTTGGATTGACTAGAATGAAGCAACAAAATTCACGTGTAACTTTCAGTCAAACACATAATTGAACAAAACACATAAGAGGGTGATTATTTGCAATTATCTTTGAGAAGATTGAACTGCAAAGAACCATCATCACTTCTAATAATCTGCCTGTTTTCCAGTGAGCTCAAACTAGTCTAAACTCAGCATTACATGGTTCATAACCTTTCTCATTGAATTGTTGTTTCAATTCTCATATTGAACTATTATTTCAAATTTCACGATCATCATCGATCATCACCATTTTTTTTTTCCTTCAATTTATCATTGAATTGTTATTTTGATTCTCACATAAAAAAAACCAAAAACACAATTCAAAGACTTCATAATACAAATACCATAAACATGAAAACCTCCATTTCAAAGTGAAGCTAAACTTTCTAAATTAGAATTTTAAAGATTAACTTAACCATTAATACAATCCATAAAAAAAAAATTATGTTTATAGAATTTTTATTTATAAGTATGATTTATTAGATTGATAAACCTTTCACCTTCTTTATACCGTTATTCTTACCTCTTTCTCACATATGTTTAGAAAACTTCATTTTCAAAGTGAAGTTAAATATAAATTGACATTGAAAAAATGATCATAAAATAAAAATTTAAATGATCATAAATGTAAAAAAATTTAAAAGATTAATTTAACTCTACATTTACATTTAAATTATTTTTATTTTTAAATTCTTATTAGATATTCTTTCTCATTGTTAATTTATTTTTACATTAAATATGATAATATCTTCACCTTTAATAAAAATTATTTCTCATGTAAAATTATTTTAAATATTACATTACATTCTTTACCTTGTATTTTTTTTAAATAAAAAATTTGATCTAACTCACTTCTATATTTTTTTTAATGCATAAATGATAGGTATAAACAATGAAAATAGGAGATAATGCAAGTGGATTCATAATATTTGAGTTTTTTAAACTTATGAATTATATTTAATTATGGAATTTTCAAATTGATACTATATAACCATAATTATATATAGCTTGGATTAATCCATAATCTTTTACCCTAGGCATGGGGTTCAAGTGATTTAGTTCAACAATGTAATTGAAGCTTGTGATTGATTATCTTGTACTATTGCTCATGTCACAAAAGAAGTGGTGTTTCAAAGGTTTTTTTTTGACACTATGAGGCAAACTAGAACCTTGTTTTATGACAATATCAACTTGGTTACAATCCTAAATCTTCAAGTGTTTATAAGTAATGATGCAAAATTGAATAATTTAAATATGGTCAATTCAATTTCAATCATATGTATGGAAATTTAAGTCGTAAATGATAAATTTTAATCCACATATTCTTTCAATTGATTGTATAAATCTTTTAGTTGATTGTATAAAGCTTTCAATTGTAACAAAATTTTCATGTCATTTCATTTTTTCATATGGTTCCATGTGAAATGTTTTAGATTACAAATACAAACTTTTTCTTTTTTTTTCATTTGTTCTTTCATGTCTAACTCTTTTGGTCACTCATCAAAACTAATGTTATACTTTTCTTTTAATTTTGTATAGAGATTAAATTTTAACCCATTTATATTGATTTTGTCTTAAATTTGTTGGTGAAGCTACTTTGACCCCCCTTTTTTTTTCTTTTGGATCACATGTTAAAAGTTTTAACTGGGCACTTTTGCACTTTGAATTTGATTGTCTTTTACTTTTGTTCACATGTACAAGGTTTTGGTCACATGTCTCATCTTTTAAATCATTTTTTACTTTTTTTTCTTCATCACTTGTGAAAATATTTTATTCAAAATGCTTTTTAAAAAATAAATTGTTGTGATTTTGTATAAAGCACCTTCAATTGCCCATTATAATTCAATTAAATTATATGTTCTATAATCATTTGTACAAAGATTTTGGTCCCAAATTAGAATTTAATTTGTTTCGATTATTTGTAACTTGTTTCAAATCAAAAATATGTTGACATTTTTAATTATTTTGATTACTTAAATACAAAGCTTTTGATCATAAATTATAATTGATTTTTTCTCTAAATTTCTCATGGAAAGCTTTTGGTTGCAAGTTAATCTTAATTTTCTTTTCTTTTCATCAAATTCATCATACAAAGTTTTAAATTGCTAGCAATATAATTCAAATTGCTCTTAAGAAAAATTAAACTAAATAAAACTTTTGCTCTCTTGTAGTTTTATTTGAAATAAACTTGCCATTTACATGGACATGAAAGATCCAACATAAATAATGATGAAACATTGGGAACCATATAAAGGACAAAATAAAAATAATAATAAGATGGGAGATTTTGTTCAATCTAAAACCTTGCCCAAATTACTACACTCATTTAACTAATTTTATTAATTATTGATCTTTGGATTTAATTTTTTAATTCAAACCCATTGAATCAAATTAAATTAAATTTGAATTCAAGTGGATCTATATAATAAAAACAATGTTTTATGTTTATTTGCATGTATGTCTTGTTGATACCTACTTCTTCCAAGGCTAACTGCTTCACTCCTTTCATAATAAGTATTATTTTGTTCCTTTCTCCTACCCACCTCCATGGATATGACAAGGCAAATTAACATGTGGCCATTCATGTCCATATTATGTGTATTAAAATAATTTAATAACCTTTTTTTTTAAGCCTATCAACTTAACCCCTTTCTCCCCTACATGAAATATCTAACAAAAATAACGATAAATCATTTGGGAACATACAAGGGGAAAACAAAAAGGTGAATGGGGGGATTCTTTTCAATTCAAGGAACCTTGCATTTTGGGCTAGGGCACTACACTTGTTGAATTGAACTAAATTTGAATTCAAATGAATTGGTAAAAGTTGAACTTGAATTTGAATTTGAAATCTAATTCAATCTTGGTGAAATTTTATCAAATTCAATTCAACAATTTGATTTAATTTAATTCAATATGTTTGAATGAATTTGAATTCAATTCAATTCAATTCAATTTGGAAAATATTAACCAAATTGAAATTGGTTGAATTGAAATTGAATGTAAGTGTAATTCAAAATTGAATTTTGGGTTCAATTCAATTTTAAATTGAATTCAATGTTTTAATTCAAATTCAATTTGGTGAAAGAATCAAATTCAATTCAATTTGGTTGAATTATTAGTTCTCTGGATAAAATCTTTGCAAATTTGGGTCAAGAAATGATGTAGACAAAATATATTTTTAATCTTTGACAATTTTTTAAAATAACTATTTAGATTTAAAGAAATACATGTTGTAGCTAGAAGTTGAAACTTGGAAAAGTACCTATATTTGTTATGGCAATGAAAGACACACATGTGCATTTTGTTGCAAATGCACACATGGTAGTAATACAAGTACAAGTGGGAAAGAACATTATTGAGGATGCATTCTTAGATGGAAGCACCAATGTTAACATCATCACAAAACACCCAATGACTTCATCAACTCCCAACATTGGCTATAAATACATATATCATAATCCACCAAGCATTTAACAAACCATCATACAAAATCTACATTTATGACAAGACAATCTCTACACATTGCTAGCAATCCGATATTTAGATGTTTCATGATAACAATGAGATAGCAATGAAGTTTTGAAGAGACAATAGTTGGATAGGGACCTTCAAGTCAATGTCTACTTATCTACTTTTCAACTCTAGCATCATGCCTCATTTTACCACCTCTGACTATCCACTTTGCATAAAAAAAGACAATAGAAATTAACCAGAGTGGATTTTAAAAATTCTTACTTTACATCCAACAAGGGACCTTCACAATGTACATGAACAATTGGAATTATCATCAAATCATAGCACAAAATCAATAACTTCAAACCTCCATTTGCATCATCCATCCCCACATTTAAGATCATTGCATATATGTAGCATACCACACATGAACACCTTCAATCATGATGCATGTACAAACCCAAGCATATGAATATAATACACACATTTCTTGGGACATAACATTTACTTCACATTCATATGTATCCATATTCATGTTATTATAGGCATTGGAATTGTATTTGAATGGCATATTTAGCCTAAAGTTTGATCAATACCTTGGTGGTCAATCTATTAACAAAAATTAATGAAGTTAGCACATGCAACATTAATGTCTTAAATTTCTCCTTCACCATTTCCACAACTACATGCGACAACCTAAGCAAATCATGTGTTGTGTTGAGATATCTTGGCACATTTCTATCCCACCCATCCACTAGTTTTGACTAGACTAGGTTTTCCAAAATTAAAATAGCTCCATACCACTTATGAATGGTGGATTAATCATGACCAAACCTTTGGGTAAATTTTGAAATCTAAAGACTTTTATACATAAAGTAATTTACATTAATACATTCATTGTGATGCAAAGCACTGTTGTAGGTTCCATTTACTCTATGTTATTTGGATGTCCCTAATTACATGACACCAAGTTACCTATGATTGGGGTAATAACTAGTGTTGCGCAATTCTCATTTTTTGAAAGAATTGTTCATTTTAATCCTCTTAAGAGTTAAAAGAAAAACAAACTATTTATTGAAACTCTTTTTTTCAGAAATTTGTTACCTTGGTTGGTTTTCATATTATCATCAAAATAAGAACCATCAAGTTTCAAACCGGTTTTCAAGTATGTTGGTTTTCACTTAAATGAGGTTTAAACCTAAGATCTTTTCAAAGTAGACTTAAAGTATTACCCATAGAGTCACACTTGATCATTTGAAAATTTAAAAATTAATATTTTTATTTAATGTTCATTCATTGATATGGTTTTTAAATTAAGACCATTGACATGTGTAAATTTTAAATGTAAAGTTCAACTACCTTTTGCACACATAAAAGGTTGTGACATATGGTTAATGTTTTATAGGCTTTCTTGAAAGTTTTGAGTTCAAACCTTGTAACAATAATGGGTAGGTGATTATACCTATTTGGGTTTTTAAAAACCTATACAAGTATGAGAACCGACCTTGAGGATTCACTTGATAACCTCCATGGGTATTAGGTATGAATTTTTATGGTACAAGTCGATTTTCAAAGCACTAGCTCTCATTAAAAATGAAAATAATGGTTTTTAGTTTGAAAATCAAACTAAGAATCAACCTAGAAACTAATGGATTAATGATAATTGCCCAACATTGGTAATAACCTAATCATTATTTAGGGTAATGGAATAATATGCATTATTTCCTTGAATAAGCTATTAGTCTTTGAAACCAAGAAACCGCAAGTACTAATCTATTTGATTTTCAAGAAGGATTCATAGATGAGGAGGAAGATGTAATGTTTGTTTTAGAGCTAAAATTGTTTTCCATAAGAAAAAAGATTCTTCTTGAATTTGAAGTTACAATATTGTATGTTGATATATCAACTAATAATGCATTGATGACAAATCAACAAGATGTGGTATTAGAAACAATATAATTTAAAGCACATGTTTCAATATCCACATGTGTTATAGTTAACACACAACATATAGCCAAATTGGGAGATACGATTTATTTATGAACTTGTTATTATCACATTCCCAGTGATATTGAAGTTGATAAAACTCCAATTTGGAACAAGGCGAAGAACCTTCCTATCACATGTTGAACTATGATTGAAAAATAATAGTTACAAAAACTTAATTTTAACAGAAAGGAACAACCTTAATGTGTAAAGGTAAATGTTGATCTTACCACAAGTAAAATAGTAGTTTTGAAGTTATTGCTATGAAAGTTCAAGGATGTATTTGCATGGACATACAAGGAATTAAAGGGATTTGACCAACTTTGGTTCAACACTGAGCTAATTTAGACACATAAATGTCATTGCTTCATTAAGTTAGGTATAGATTGAATCCAATTTATGTTGTAGTAATCAAACATGATATTGACAAGTTCTTAACATCAAACTTTATACACCATATGGAGAAAACAACATGGTTTTTATCAAATGTTGCAATTCCAAAGAAGAATGGGAAGTTGTGCATTTGTGTTGACTTTAGGAAATTTAATGTTGTAACAAAGGAGGACCCATATCCATTGCCTTTTACAAATGAAGTACTAAATATTGTGGTTGGTTATGAAACACATTCATTTTTGGATGAATATTCAAGGGTACCAAGGTACCCACCAAATTTCAATTGCAATAGAAGACATTTGCAAAAGTACATTTGTTGTAGATTGGGTTGGATTATTTGGGTTGTCATGCCATTCTATGTGAATAATGGACCACCTCATTACCAATGTGTAGTAAGTAAAACATTTTGAAAATATTTCAACCACTTCATGAAGATATTCAAGATGATTTCATTATGTATTGTGACATGGGCAATCATCTATCTAAGCTCAAATTGTGTTTTTAAGAATATAGATAATTTCCTATATGTTAATTTGAACCCAAATAAGTGTGCATTCATGGAGTTTTCAAGGATGATCATAGAGTTCATTGATTTTAAAGAAGAGAAACTACCAAATCTCAAGAAAATTTCAGTTACTATCAACATGCCTATACCTACTAATCCACAACATATACAAGTGTTCAATGGTATGGCATAATTCTAAATGTGTTTTTCAAAAAAAATTGCATTCATTATGGCTCCAATAATGAAGTTGAGATGGAAATCAAAGACATCTGTATGGACACGTGAATAATTTGTTAGTAAGCATGGGATGAAAATATGTGGACACAATTAAATGAAAGTATGTGGAAGGTCCTATTCTCATATCTCCTAACTAGTTGTTAAACTTTCATGTACATATGGATGAATCATTACTAATTATTTGAACAATGTTGGTTGAAACCCCCACAACTAAACATGAGTAATCAATGATTTACATTTCATGATCATTGTATTGTGTATAACAAGATTATATCACAATATATTGTGAAGCACTGGCAATGGTGTTTTTAATTCTTAAGTTTAAACATTATATATTGGGTAACAAGTTTGTGTTTTATATTGATCCAATGGGAACAATATTCAACATGGTAAGGGGGGTGAAACACACACTACTAGGGGGTCACTAAATGGGTACTTTCATGACATGTATGTAATATATTATTGCAAAACATGTTGCATTTAATTTTGGGTTTCACCTTTGGTGTTTGAGCTTGATATTTTGATTTCACAAAGTTAATAATATCTCATTTATTTGAAAAAAAGAAATAAATTTTCAAAGATCAAATTCAAGGAATAATGGGTATATTTATTATATATGCATTATAATAGAACTTGTTTATGTTTTTGGACTACACTAAGTTTGGGTTTGAATTAATCAATCGAAAAATGTTTGAAATGAAAATTTAAAAATGACCCATTTCACATATCTTGTCATTTTTCATTTGAAAATGATAGTTTGTCAAAATGTTAATTTATCACATACTTATGGTCGTCGCACCCAAAAACACCCATTTGTGATATGATAATTATCAAACTCTTCACATGGTTCACAAACTTATTTTAATCATATGGAATTGCAATGTTTAATAGATACTACAAATTTCATAAAGACTACAAATCATTTCAATCATTTTTTAGTGTATTTGCAATTTTAGTATGTTGTGATGTATATTTTTTTGGCACAAATATATTTTAACATCACATCATATTAAATAAAAAATTACAATTTCTTTGGAATTTGATTTATTTGGGTTTTGACCTACCATAACATGCAAAAACATTGTGAAAATCTTTCATAATAATGACATGGTTGTTGTTCAAACATGGAACCCCTAAAAAACAATACAATGTGACAATACTTTTGGCCCCCCCCCTAATGTGCTTTCACCCAAGGGGACATTTGATATGGTTAGTATTTTAAGGATTTATAAAGCCCACTTCTTAAAAATATGTTACACATTTGGTGCATAGTGAAAGGTTTTACCCATGTTAATTTTGGAATGTAGATATTTTGTATTGAAAATAAAATAAATTACCTCCATAATCAAAACTATAGTTATCATCATTATTTAACAATATGATTATTGTTATTATTTCTAATTATTAAAATGTTAAAAAGTATGAAAAATAATTGTTAAAAATATGTTAATTTTGTAAAAATTGAACCATGAACCACATGGCTACCATAATTGTTGCAAATTCAATGCAATTTGAATTCAAATTGAATTAAACACAGTGAATTGTGATTCCTTGTGAATTTGGTTATAGAATCCTAATCCTCAAAACCTTACATTCAACTTTATTTAAACCTAAACTATTTTTTACATATCAAAACCATAATTAGAATAATATTAATTCCTTTTACACTCTTGAACCCACAAATGAAATAGCTTACCTCTAGTTAAGCATCTTTAATCTCTTGTTTTCTTAGTATAAGCCTATATGATATGAACAATCATTCACAACATTCTCATTGTGTGAACAACTTGTAATAGGTGTGTCAAGGTTGATTATCTTGTGTTTATGTAGATATCACCATCCTTGATCATAAATAGATTTGTTTTGTATGGGCAACATTAGGCACAAGACATGATTTGCTACGCCAAAAGATCTTGGTAATGTACCCTTTAGCCTTAAACTCCTGCACATATTCAAGTAATTGGATCAACGGCATGAATGGAAACTTATAAAAGTCAAGCATTGGGATGTGGGCAAAGATATTGAAGATTGGCAAAGGGGTAGATAAAAAAGAAACTTGCATTTGAGACATGGGTTTGAAATGATTCAAAATATTTTTATTATTCCAAGGTTAATTTTATTATTAAAATAGTTCCTTATGGGCAATTATAGATGTGTTGAGGTAATATGTGAACAAGATTTGTGCATTTGAACAACTTTAATGGTTAAGTCTTAAAAGTTCGTTTTAGAAATTAATCCATCCACTTGCATGGTGTCAAAGGAAAATAACAAAGGAAGAAACTCAAGTTTCCTCTTCAACTTCAGATGATTTGAGTTTCCTCATGTCTCGTGTGTGTTTTACTTGCATCTACATGTTTACCTAAAGGCGCACCCTTGTTACGATATACCTAAAAAGGATTTAGATGATTACAAAAAAACCTACCTTAGGGTTTAACTAGGGATTTCCTAAGTTAAGGCATACTTTAGGGTCACTTGATGAGTTACCTAGGGTTGATCCATAATGTAATAGGGGGTTTTTGCCAAGGACAAAACAAAAATGCAAATTGAATAAAGTTATATGAATTTCACAAACAAATGATTTGATAATGAACAAGAATTAAATAACTTTGTTGTTTTAATAAATGTTGATGCAAACGAAACATAAGATAAATTAAAAGTACAAAGCCCACAACTTGCATTGATGAAATTGAAGGGCGGTGTCTTTTGAGCTTATACTATCCAATGGAACTTTTTGGAAAGTTTTGTCAACTAAACTTTTTATAAACTTTTATTAAGCAACCTTTTAAAAGCTTTTGTTGACCACACCTTCTAAAAACTTCGAATGATTATGTCTTTTTAGAAGCTTGTGCCACCTACATCTTTTAGAAACTTTTATCAATTATTCTTTTACAAGTTTCTTCTAATTTTGTTTTGTTGATTTCATATTCTAGAAGTCTTTGACAACTACTTTTTAAAAATAAAAATATCAAATATATTTAAATATATATATTTTAGAAGTTTGCGTTAATTAAATCTTCTAGAAAAATCTAAGCACATTATTCAAGGATCTTTTTTAAAACTTCTTCTATTGCTTAATGTATGTGACAACTACATAATCTTACCTAAGGGGCTACCTAAAAACCTACCTATAGAGACACCTAGGGGCTTAACTAGGTTATGGGATACCTAAGGGCCTACTTAGGTTATTGGATATATAAAGGTTACTTAAAGGGTTACACAAAACCTACTTATGGCTTACCTAGGTTATGGTTAGATACCTAAAGGCTATTTAAAAGGCTACATAAAATCTACTTAAAGCCTACCTAGAGACTATACAAGGAGACACCTAAGGGCTTACCTAGGTTATGGGATATTTGAAAGCTATCTAGGGGGCTACATAAAGCCTACTTATGGCCTACCTAAAGATTATTAAGAAAACATTTAAGGGCTTACCTAGGTTATGGTTAGATACCTAAAGGCTATTTAAAGGGCTACATAAAATATACTTAAAGCCTACCTAGAGACTATACACCTAATGGCTTACCTAGGTTATGGGATATTTGAAAGCTATATAGGGGGCTACATAAAGCTTACTTGTGAAGTTAATTAGGGGATTTCTTAGGTTAGGGGATACCAAAGGGTTATTCACGGAGCTACCTAAGGCTTATCCATAGGTTAGCCAAATTTTTTTTATATAAGACCTACATAGGAGGCTACCTAAGGAAACACCTAGGGGCCTACCTAGGTTATGTGATATTCAAAAGTTACAATTAAAACCGTTAGGTAGGCTTCTAGGTAACCCCTCATGTAAGCTTTTCATTGCTTTCATCCTACATAGGTAGGAGGGTGAGTGGGTAGGTAGGTAAGTAAGTAAAGAGGTATGTAAATTTTTAACTTAGTTAGCCACCTACCTAAATAATCTTTTGTTTTATGTGCCACAACCTAGGTAAATTGAATGGGATTGGATATTCAAAGAAAAAATACATTTTAGAAATGTGAACAAAAAATTATACATGTGATTGGAAGAAATAAATGAATTAAAAAGAATTAGGTCCTAAATTGATTTTTTTTTTTCTTGATTGATTTGTCAATCCCAAATTTTGTTTTATAATTAGTTATTTACCAATTGTTGAATGCTACAATTCATATATGACAATAAAATGTCATCTCATTATTTGAGGCATTTAAAAATGCATTCCATTGCAAATATATTAAAAAATTAATTCTCTTCTTATACAAAATTTTTGTAGAATGTTTTTCAGTTTCATATCAAAATTTACACAAATATGTAATTCAAGAGATGTTTTTACAAACACATACAACATGTTTTTTTTGCTAAAAATATAAGAAATAATAATTATCACCATTTTCTTCTAGCATCTTGTAAATAGTTTTCAGTCCAAAATAATATCTCATTTTCAAATATTTTAAGGCCCTTTAAAAATTATTTAGCTATAAATGAGAATAAATTTATATCTTTATACTATTTGATTTTCCTTCTGAGATGTGTTGTTCAAAAATATATTTTGCTATGGCGTTTTTTTGGTTTGGCTGTTTGTTAGAAAAACCTCAATTTAAAAAATAAAATTGTTCATTTGTCCTTTTGGTCATTTTTACAATGTTTTTGTTATTCTTTTAATTTCTTTTTTTTTCATTTAATCTCCCTTAAATGAGATTTATGTTGAAATTTTGGATTTTTGTAAAAAGGTTTTTTGGAATACTAGTTACAATTTTTTGGAATTTTAAAAAATAATTATTTCTTCTAGTTGAATTTTATTTATTTTTGGTTATTTTTATTTTAAAAAATTGGTACCTTGTATAAAACTTTTGGTTGCAAATGAAAAGTGATTTGAAAATTCTTGTATTTCATTCAATCACTTGTAATTGCATTTTAGGTCACAAAAATAAAACATAATTTTTGGTCATTTATTTATTTACTCTTAGTCCAATTTTATCTTAAATTTCTTTCTCTCACACATTAAAAACCGGATCTTTAATCCTATTATTCAATCATTTTTTGGTGCAAAATGCATGCATGCATGCTCACAATTACAAAATTAATTCTAGTTCATGTAATCTTGTCTTTAGTCCATTGCACAATGCTTATGGTTCCACATTAGTATCATTTTGCATTGTATGAGCTTTGCCCATATCTTTATGAATTTGTAGCTTTGTCCAACACTATTGTGTTTGTTTCTTTTGTCTCCACACATGGTGAAAGGGATCAAGTCACAGCCTCTGTCTTGCAGTTTGCCATGTATGTATGTACCATTGAACTCTTTTTTCACTTCCCGAGAATGCTTGGTTTGGTTGGCAAGGATTTTGATTTGTCCAACTCTTTTGTGTTTGTTTCTTTTGTCTTTGCACATGGTGAAAGGGATCATGTCACAGCCTCCGTGTTCCAGTCTGCCAACTATGTACCATTGAACTCTTTTTTTTTCCTTCCCAAGAATGCTTCATTGGCAACAATTTGACTTGTCCAACTCTTTTGTGTTTGTTTGTTTGTTTGTCTCCGCACATTGTGGAAGGGATGAAGTCACAGCCTCTCTGTTGCTTGCTGCCAAGCATGTACCATTTCCCTCACCAAATGTTGTTTTCTGTTTGCAATATGTGTGAGTTCATTGTCGTGAACTTTAACTCGGGCAGTGACTAAGTTGGTGCCTTTCGTGGGTTCATCCTTTGTTTGAGAACTCACTCTCGTGAGAACCAGAAATCTCCATACTCACAACTGATAAAGCCAGAACAAGCTTAAAACGTTTCCTTGAAGTTGAAGCAAGACTTTGACTCAAGAACCAGGAAGAAGGAAAAAGGCAAGAACGAAAAGCAAGAACAATATGACTTGCAACTTCAACAACGGTCTCTTGATCACAACTTACCCAGTGACTTCATCACCTAACTACAGTGGGTATACCCAATGTAACCCCTAACTTACATATTCAGCTCCTGTCGCAAGCCTGGAAGCAATGGGAACTAGCCTGTGAGCCATGATATTGGTTAGTAATTTGACACCAAAGGAAGGATAAAACATTGAGAAAACACAGGGGAAATAAAAGAAAACAAAAGAGGAGGAATGCACAAAAAGAAGGAAAAAATAATAGACAACAAGAACAAAGAGACAAGGACCATCTGGGCTTCAAAAGGCTCCCCACTCACAAGACTATACAAAATCATTCCCTAGACTCCAAATGCTGAAATTCCAAAAAAGATTTTCTCCTTATTGAGCAACCCTCTAGTACTCTTTAGCAGAATCTTTAGAGGGTAGCCTTTCTTCTTCAGGCCAATAAGACCGACCATCTGAGAAACAAAGAAAACTTCAGAACTTCAAAGCCTCGAACTTCAAAAACCAACTATTGATAATGCCCAACTTATCAGAAATAGAGATATTGGGATGAACATGAGATAACACCCAACTTAGCAGAAACAGAGAGATTGGACTGAACATGAGGCATAGTTATCATGCTCATACCTGCATACTCTGGTTGAAGCTGGGGTTTGTCAAAGATATCACAAGAAATACCTTGACTTTGCTTAACTACCAGATCCAACAAGTTAACAAGAGAAGCCATTAGAAGTAGAATTGAACTTAGAAGACTATTTTGGGTATAAAAAGTGAAAAAAATCTCTCTGCATGTTACTAGAGAATTGCATCTTCATGTTGAGCCATTGCCATTATCTTGAGGCTGCACTGCAGATGAGCTGTTTGGAGAAAGAGAGAAGCAAACCATGTAGAGTCAGTCAGTCAGCATTCCCTCAACCCATTCAAAGTAGAAACCCTCAACCCAATGAAGGGTTGGAAAGATGGAGGTGAATGAAAAAGTTTAGATTCTAGCTTGCTTGCAAGTACATCATGACCATTGTCTTAATGGTATGCATAGGGACCTACTTCAAAGCCATATCCTAATCTGCAAACTTATAACAGAAGTTTTTCATTTTACAAGATTGTGCCATTTCAACACTACATTACAAAACATGACCATAGTCAATCCTTCACAACTATCATGGTCAAGAATTGCACATGAAAGGGTGTCTGCCAACATGCACAACATGATTCACAATACTTCTATATTACATTTCAAGCTAACAGAGGTGTTTGCTGACTGACTCGTCAGCCTGTTTCTGACCCTGACCTGCAGTTACAATCTAAAGCACATAAGAGCATGGCACATGACCACAGTCAATCCTTCACAACTATCACAGTCCAGAAGAGCATGTGAAAGGGTGTCTGCCAACATGCACAACATCATTTGCAATACTTCTATATTACATTTCAAAGTAACAGAGGTGTTTGCTGACTGAATCATTAGCCTATTTCTGACCCTGACCTGCAGTTACACTCTAAAGGATATAAGCATGACAAATAATATCCCACTATTCTGCTAACAGGTCAAAATCAGCATTGAGATAAAGCCAGTAGACAGCTTTAAATAGAGAGAGCCTCTATATTATGTGGACTGGTCAGAGAGCACAACACATGAACAATGACTGAATGGTCTGTGAAAAGGACAGTCTCTCTCAACCAACCATATTATCCCCTACAATAAGCATATTACTGAGGCCTAACTGAGAGCTTGTGATCATTGTTTAGCTGCTTGACTGAACAAATACTTTTGAGTTCATGCAACCAGACACAAAGGCTTGCACCCTCACAGCTTCAACACAGGAACAAAGCATCTTCACACAGTGTCATCATGGGACTTGTCAGCTTCAGGGGAGGCACATGAATTATAATCCTCAACATTCAAGAAAGAACATCCATCACCTGTGATGGATCCTGTACAGCTAGATCAAAGGACTCGAGCGCCCATGAATGCAGGTTCAGGGTGCATGAGTCTCCATTGCTCTTGGAAACAAATACTGACTGGAAACCAGTTTCTGCAACCACCACCTGCTGCATTCACAAGACCAAATAGAGAAAGCTTAGGAAACCAGGACCTGCTTCCACAAGCCCCAACCAAGGCAATCAGAAAGACCACACATCATCATCATCATTATACCATCAAGGAAGATTAAGATTTGAGTAAACAACATTCAATTTACTTTAATGATGGGCATGGTAGGAGGTGGTGCTTTCCATCAGGTTTACGTTCTCTCCATTACAGCGTGAACGAAAAAATCCCACTCATGATACATAAGATAAGCAGGAGGAAAAAGCAACAGGAAAATCTAGAATGGGAAATGGGCATAGGTAAATACCCTGTTCATGAGCCCTACCTTCTCTTCCTGATGGCATCGATCAAACGATACTTCGTCCATGAGACATGAAGCTTGTTGTGTGTTGTTGAGGTCTTCATCTCCAAACATACCAGTTTGAGGCTTGTAATCATGTACCACAAGAGGAATCTCAGCCCAGAAATTCACATCATTCCAAAAAGCTTGGTCACTACAGTTTGGAAGTTCATATGGAAGGGGTTCCAGGTTTTCAAAAGGATTTGAAGTGATGGTGTCCCAACCATCATCGCCTTGATTCTTAACATGTGCATCTTCATAGTTGTCAGAGGCCATTTTGTCACAGGACAATATGCATGGTTCTTCCATTTTGTCAGAGGACAAAGCACATTGTTCTTCTGCTCCAACTGAGCTACTTTCATTCTCAACCTTATTCTCTTTGGTGTGTGGTAATTCTTGTGTTGTTGTTACCTTCTCCCTCATGGCTGCTTCCAGAGCCTTTTTCTTCACAAACAGCTTGATCTCGTCCATGACCACTGGGTCAAAATCATCAAGTGACAGATGTTCAGGTAGAGCTGGGAATGAGCCCTCTGAATCCTGGAAGTTGAAGGGGATGCTTTTGCCGGTGTAAAAAATGCCGGCATCATAGGCTCGAGCAGCCTCAGGGGACGTTGTGTATGTCCCTAACCAAATCGTCCTCTTCCAGCGCCTCGGTCAGATCTCTACTAGATATCCCTTCACCCCTGGACGGACACGCACACCTCAGTACTTGGGTGGATTACCATCTGAGGCAATCTTTACTGGTTCTTGTTGAGGAAGCGGTTTGGGTTTCTTAGGCTCTAACTTTACTTCTCGCTCTGTCTCCAAGAACTTCACTGCAGCATGTGCTGCTACACTTCTGTGATAACAAAGAAAACAACTGTTTAGCAATCTGAACAAAGACACATGCGTACGTACGTACACACATAGCAATTGAATCAGTCAAAGCTCAAGCTTAAACTGTCGTTCTACCATCTCTTGCTGCCGAGCCAGGGAACAACAGTTTATGACCGACCTGGGAAGCACACAGACATAATGTGATTAGACAGGGAGTGACCAGACAGGGAGCATTTTAGGTTTCTGTAGTGTGAAAGCTATATTCGTTTTAGGGTTTAGGTGATGAACTCGTCGTCAACTTTCTTCATGCAAACGGCGGGGTTTATCTTTTCATTTGTTTGTTACTGATTGTGAGTTGGAAGGTTTGTTGCTTGTGTGTTATGTGAGACAGGGTGGCAGCTGGAGGTGGATGGCCAAGTGCGATCTATGGATGCACGAAAGGCGGGAAGAGCAGTAGGTTGGACGAGGATAAGAGATTGGATTCGAAGGAGAAAGAGGCAGGTTGACAGGCAGAATGAGGGTAGTTTTTGGTGGTAAGAGAGGAGTTTCTAGGATAGTTAGTTGCTATGTTTTTCTTCCACTGCGCCAGTAACTATAAGATGGCCGGCTCTATGTTCTCGTTAGAATTAGGACTAATCAAGGGTTGATGCTGAAGGCTGATGATGCTTAAAGGTGATTTGAATTGTAGAATTAGAGGCATATAGAAACTTCATCTGTAGAAGTTGTGGGGGAGACCTTGCTTGGATTATCCAGTGGGTAGTTCATAACACCTGAGTGGGAGCTAGAAACCTCTTTGTGGGTATCCTTG
>Ga0209611_10002134_pt1 | contig 34681 bp, 20 predicted proteins | sample S1TSphgellanicum_3_FD_187693 | JGI IMG/M metagenome (GOLD analysis project Ga0209611, IMG submission 187693) | Host-associated microbial communities from peat moss isolated from Minnesota, USA - S1T2_Fc - Sphagnum magellanicum MG (SPAdes) (version 2) | ecosystem: Host-associated > Plants > Peat...
ATCATAGACCTGCTTAAATCCTTCAAAAAGAGAGGGGTCCCATTAGAAAAAAGAAACTGGTAGGTAGGTATGAATATCATAGACCTGCTTAAATCCTTCAAAAAGAGGGGTCCCATTAGAAAAAAGAAACTGGTAGGTAGGTATGAATATCATAGACCTGCTTAAATTCTTGGTAGACCTGCCTCAGAGACCTACCTCAGAACAGACGTAATTAGTCCTGAACACGCACGCTCGCACGCACTTGCAAACAGCCCTGGCCTTGTGAATGAAAAGTTGGCACAAATGGCAGTCCTCAAAACGTGAGGTTGCCACGTATGTCAAGATTTCACGTAACGCAGTGTGTGCCATTTCTCTTCTCTTGGGAGATATATTTTTTATTTTGGTCGGCCTTTTTCCCGTGCAAACCTGGATCCAAAATTCCGCCATAAAGCCTCTTCCTCCCCTCCCTACACTTTCAGATCTTTTGATTGCAGCGAGAGTCCTAGACCAACCTACCCTCTGGCGAGCTTTGGAGATGGAAAGCTGCTGTATGTAGTAGCTCCCTTGAGAAGAAGAGAGACGAAGGAAGGAGGAGCTATGGCGGCTTTGGTGGTGCCGAAGGAGAAGGAGGAGGAGGTGCTGCTTCTGCTGCAACAAGAGGGAGGAGGAGCTGGTATGGACATTAATCTGCCTTTGAGTGGAGATCATGATGTACATGCTCACTCTTATGTGGCATTGGGTGATCATGGGATCGTGGAGAGGGAAAACAAGGGAAGGATCACCAGGAGCTTGCTGGACTCGGATGAGGCTGGTGAGCTGCCATCTTCCTCTCATGATGTGCAGCAGCTATTCCAGAAGAGTGGGAGGACGAGGGTGTTGATGCTGCTGCTGCTGGCCTTCTTCGGCTGTGTGGCTGCGTTGTTGCTTGTGTCGGTCGGGGTCGGAAGTAGCGACGTTGGGTCCCAGAAAGAAGTTGTGGAAACCCGGGAGTTCAGCAATAGTAGCTTCACTCCTGCTCTAGCGTTGGTCACGGATACTTCTCAAAAGGGTGTCATCCCATACCCCTCCAGAAGGACAGCGTTCCATTTGCGGCCTGAGAAAAACTGGATCAGCGGTAAGTAGCCTTGATCCCGTATGTATGTATATATGTGTGCTAGCCTGCTTCAGAAACTATGTAGCTACTGCAAAGATGTACAAGTCAGCTCATGTCCATTTCGTGCAAGCCTTGAAAATGGTGCTGATGGGTATGAGAAAAATGTGCTAATGTCAGTGCGATTTTTTGTTGTTGGTGTGCTGCGATTTTAATGACGTTGGGGGCACATTCTCATCAGATCCTTGTGGTACGTAACTTCTGCACTCTAGTGGTCCTTACTTTCTTTCTCCTGCACGGATCTGAGAATGCAAAATTAACCCCTTCACAAAGCTGCAGACTTGAACTAGCTGTGAGTATATTATGTTTCAATGATGTGCATGTGAGGTGTTTTGGTTACAGGTCCTGTGTACTATAAGGGCTACTACCACATTTTCTACCAGTACAATCGCGATGGGGCATACTGGGGCAACATGTCATGGGGACATTCTGCTTCCAAAGATCTCATGCAATGGGTTTTCCTGGGTACTTCTCTGGAGCCTAGTGAGTGGTACGATATTAAAGGATCTTGGTCTGGCTCCATCACAATGCTTGACGGTGTCCCTACCGTCATGTACACAGGCAAGCTCCCACAAAATGCACACTGATTGAGTAAAAGAAAATAGAATATATGTCCTTTTAGAGCAGCTCCACCCATGCTCAGTATGTGGCCCTGCAGTAGCATTTCTCACAGGTCTTGAGTCTCAAACAATCAAACTAGATCTAGCCAATCCATAGCAGGTGTTAAGCTTTGCAGTGCCTTTTGGCAGCCTCAGCATCCTGTGCAAAAGTGCTGGGACAAAACCATTTTGCTGAGCCAAACCAGCATATTTTGGTTTTAATTCATCCAAGATTTGCTGTACAGTGCATTGGTGGAGTGTGCTTTCATGTAATAGAAGTGTGCAACTGTTTCATGTAGGCGCTGAATTTGTGTGTGTGTGTGTGTGATTCTGTGAACAGGCTGTTCGAAAGATGATGAGCAGTTGCAGGCTCTTGCATACCCTGCAGATCTTTCTGACCCATTGCTGAGGAAGTGGACGAAGTTCTCAGGGAATCCTGTCTTAAGAGCACCACCAACAATTCCTATTGATGTGTTTAGAGATCCATCTTCAGGCTGGATCGGAGGTGATGGAAAATGGAGAATGTCAATTGGGTCAAGACTTGGAAGAGAGGGACTGGCTCTGTTGTATACCAGTGTGGACTTTGTTCACTGGAAGTATATAGAAAAACCACTTTTCAGTGTTGCTGGCACTGGGATGTGGGAGTGCTTTGATTTCTACCCGCTTGCACCTCTTGGTAAACCAGGCCTGAATGATTCAGTCCATGGCCCTGGAATCAAGCATCTATTGAAAGCCAGCTTGCAGGATGACCGACATGACTGGTATGGTTTGGGCCAATACAACACAGAGGCTGATACCTTTATTCCTGATGACCCTGCCAATCCTATTGGACTGAGATACAACTATGGAAAATTCTTTGCATCAAAGAGCTTCTTTGATCCTGTCAAGCAACGACGGATTATCTGGGGATTCATCAATGAATCTGACCCTGAAGCTAATGACATTGTGAAAGGCTGGAACACTGTCCTGGTAAGCTTCAATACCTTCAGTCATGTGCCACCTGTGTGGAGGTTTTCTTTTACATGGGAAACCCTTATCTGTAGCTCACTTTCCTGTCACAAATGACAATTGGTTTTTCTGCAATTGGGTTCTCCATTATGTTGAAGATTGAGAAGCAGTGAACAAAGACTACTTGTTTGTTTGTTTTATTTTCTTTTCGTTTTGTTTTGGTAACTCTGGCAACAGGCTTACCCCTAACCATCAAGGTACTTATGCCCTCACAGAGCATGAGGAGAAGGGGGGACCCAATTAGGATTTGAACTCCCAACTGTCAGCTTTGCAGCCAAACCCTTGGCCACTAGGGTAGCTCACTGCTCCTCAACAAAGACTAAGTTTGATTGATGCAAATGTTGACAGGGAATCCCGAGAACAGTTTGGTTGGATGGGACCACAAATGCTAACATCATCCAAATACCAGCTGAAGAAATCAATAACTTGCGGGGGGAAAAAGTGAGCAAGAATGGAGTTCAATTGCCTCCTGGCACACTTGTTCAAGTTGCTGGTGCTGTTGGTGATCAGGTACTTAATCCTTCACTTGCAGATATGTTAACATATTGGCATATGCACAACAGCCCAGATAACCCAATTCTAAATTTTCTCTACACTTTTGTTTTTTATTAGTGCAAACTTGTGCAATTTTTGCTCGAATGGTGCATGATCCCTGAATCATTTGAATGTGTGGGTGAAGAATTGACTCTGTGTAGTGTGTTCTCAAATGTGCAGTTGGACATAGAGATTGTGTTTGATTACCCAGATGTGAGCAAAGTGAGTGACGAGGAGAGAAATGCGGATGAACATTTCCGCAGTGAGCTGAATGCACAAGCACAAGGAACATTTGGACCCTTTGGCTTGCTGGTTTTAGCTGACAAGGAACTTCAAGAGCAATCTGCAGTGTTCTTTTACTTATCCCACTCAAAAAAACTGGGCTGGACAACACAATTTTACTCTGACCCAACAAGGTGAATTTTCAATGATCATGAATTTTGTGCAAATCAAAACCATTTGACTACAATCTTAAAGAGAAATGCCCAATTATGGAAAAAATGTTGCGAAAGGGTCTCAACTCCTGTATAGCAACTCTCAGATATTACTTGTAATATTCCTCTTTGATGGGTATATCCTTCTGTGCAGATCTACCCTAGCCAAAGGGATTGACACCAGTTCTTATGGAGCTGTTGTCACTGTTCTACCGTCAGAGGATTTCTTGTCTGCACGAATTCTTGTAAGTCTTGGTTTTTTTAGATTTCTCTTCATTTCAAATGTAGTTTTACTTACCATGACATCAATACTTGTAGACTAGACACCATTTGGAATTTCAGCAACATGGCATGTACAGGAGATTTGTGGTTCTGGCTGTCTCATAAAAAATCTCTGACAAGCAAGCTGGTATGGCAGGTGGATCGCACTGTAATTGAGAGTTTTGTACAAGGTGGGCGTATGACCATGAACACACGCTCTTACCCTACAGTGGCATATGATAGAAATGCACTTGTGTTCCTATTCAACAATGGTACTAAAGCTGTTAATGTACGAAGCCTTGAAATCTGGCAAATGCAAACTTGCACCAATCTTAGCATATGACATGGTTGTGATTATTTTCTGCTTTGCCCTCATTGGACAGCAATTTAACAACCCAAGAGTGTACAACTCTCCAAAGCAGTAAACTTGGGGCTTGATTTGGATTCATCACAGTGCTTTGCATTGCAACTATGAAAGTTAGATCAATCAATTTACAGTCCCTCAATGTGCAACCTTCTATTGTAGATTGATCACTTTACCTTAAACCATTAGCGAAATAACTGGAAAACCTGATGGACAGTTTCTCTACATTTATTTTTTTGGCGGAGAGTGATTGATATTATACGGTATGCAGTCTCTACACTGAGTTAACGTATTTGTGAAAACACTGACAGCCTTCATGGTCATTGATTGTCCATTGAGATTTTTTCAACACAGATTTTTCAACACCTTTTGAGAAAGGGAATAGACTTGTGCTCTCTTCCATTGCTAGCAATTATGTAGAGTTTGTATGTAAGTTTGATTTGTGATTACAATAAAATGATGGCATAGTGAAAACAAATGTGCTGTTGAACAAAGATTAAATTAATGACCCTGCACTAATCAAACCTCTGGAATTTGTAACACTAGTACAAAACTTTTTGCCAAAATGAACTATTCCAAAATGAATAAATTAATGACCTGGCACTAATCAAACCTCTGGAATTTGTAACACTGTAGTACAAAACTTTTTGCCAAAATGAACTATTCCAAAATGAATAAACTATCTCCAAATGTAAGATCAACCAAAGGTACCATGGATGGAATGCAACCTTGGATTGGATTTAAGATAATAATTTGGAAAATTTAGGTCCCATTTCTTCAGGATGATTTGGCAATCCAAGTTCTCTTTGGAGGGACCCATAATGACTTAATGGTTTTGCCATCTCCTTCATGCCAGGGACAATCAGATTCCATGGTTCTGATATGATACCATATACGGAACATCTGCTCCAAAAGGTCCCATTTCTGACTTTTGTCTTTTGGAGGTTCACTTTCTACCACCAGATTGGAGGGTTGGGCTCTCATGCAAAGCTGAACTTTTGAAATCCAGACATCATTTGTCCTATCTTAGTGTATTCTGCATCTTCTGAACCAGAGCTATGAAAAAGTTTCAACATTACCATGTTCTTTCTAGATACTTGAGTTGCATGAGAAAACATAAACCCCAAAGAATCTACTTGCTGATTACACCAACATACAAATAATGACCTTGCATCTAACCTGTCTTTTTCCCCCCTTCTTTTTCTTGGAAAAGGTTATATAAAGAGGGCAACAATATTGTTGGCAACCAGAGAAATTTATTCCATAATTTATTGTTGGCAAAGAACAAGGGGATGGTTTCTTTAAAACCCTAAAAATTGGGCAAATTGTGAGGTTTTCTTGAACTTGCAGTTTGTAGTTAGTTGATTGTGCATCCTTGCAATTGTAGTTGATTATCCTCCACTCTAACCTTGAGTTGATTGAATGCATGCAATTTGCTTTATATTCCATTGCTTTCCTACTTTGCCCATCTTTGTCTTGCTTCATCTCCAGGAGTAACCTTTCATTCTTTCAACCAAATGGGTTGAAAGTTAAATGTAATGTCATCACCCCAACCTTTATGTTGTTCAGCTTAATTAGCTGATGTGGTTAACAATAGTTTATCTAGCCATCCTTATGGTTCTCCAGTGAAATGAACCAAAAATCTTGTGACAAACTCCATCTTGTAAAAGATGCCCATTCTTTTGATGAGTATGTCGGGGCTTTGCACATGTCTCCGAATGAGAATATTCCACCAACCCATATGGAGTAATGTTCTTGAAATCCATCTTACTAACAAGGCTCCACATCCAGCACACCCAATCCATATTACACACTCCATTGCATTGGGGGAAGAGTAACCCGCTTCCAGGATACCCTTGAAATACCCTTGGATCTCCCTTGAATATCCTCGGATCCCCCAAGCACACGTCTAAACCATGAGCTTCCTCTTATTGAGCAAGGATTTAACAAGTGACCAGACTATTATGTGAGGCACCAGCATGAGAAGAGGTTAATTGGAGTAGCTACAAATATTTCCCACAATAGAAGACAAAGGGATTGTATGGGTGTTGATGAGTTTGTATTGTGACTTTGTTGTGCCAAAATTGGGGGAAGCTGACCAGCTACCTTCACTCACTCTGAAATAGGCCATGGAGTTGAAGCCAGTAGAACCCATCAACCTTGATAGTGAGGTCCACCTATTTTTGGAATCCAATTGTCAGATACCATAATGGCCATATTTGTGACCCCAGAGTTTAGGGCCATGATGGAACAACTTTTTATGGCCGAAAGATGGGCCTCAGAACTTACAACTTGTCTGCATTGCACCCACTACACAAGTGCTTGGCCTTGTGGACTCCAAATTGAATCAAAGTAGGGTCCACATGTTTGTTTGTTTTGTTGATCTTGTCATGCATGGTCATAAATAATGTTCTTGATTTCACCTTGCCAAGCAGTGAAATTGGTGTGCATAGCTTATGAAATGAAAAAGGAAGCCATGTAGCAAACTCCCATGTGCACTCTTGTTTTCCCCTAGGTATTGGTCCTGAAAGTAGAGAGCCTTTTATTGATGTGTCTTGATTAAGTCAGGATCCAATAATATTTTTGGGCAAGAGGCTGGAATGCTTATTACACGCTCAAGTGAAGCTCTCAAAGAAATTTCCTTTACATGTGTGAATATACAATATACCTCTTAGAAAAGAGGACGGGTCTTACACTTTTTCCTTAAGAGTGATAGGTGTAAGATCCCTATTGCTTGTAAGGAGTAGGTGTAAGAACCCTCCCCCACTTAGGCCTTGTGATCTATGTAGGTTTATGTTGATGACATTCACATCATTTTACAATGGATAACCCTCATGGGTCAGGGTCCTTCCCAAAAAGTGGGGCTAAACTAGGTTATTACCTTGTCCTAGGCCCCTTGTTTTGGGAATGCCCCCACCTTGGGGTTTTATCTTGTAGGATGATTTTAAAAATTATTGTCAATGTGAATACTTGTTAGTGCTCTATAACAAAGCAAAAATTGTGACATGATGGACTAATTTTTTGAAAAGGTGGTATTTGACTATGACTTCTGCACATGTCTATCAATTAAATAATTCATTTTGAAGATTTTATTTCGAAAACAAAATATTTCAAAAGATTTTTGTTTTTTAAAAAGAAACCTCTCTTTGAAAAAGGTACTTGGGTGAAAGCATATTAAGATGTAACACTTTTAAGCACATGTGGAAGTCTCTAATTAGTTAAATTAACATTGCTTATGTAGTGTGAAGGCATGATACTTTCAATCACACAAGTCATTTTACAAGTTATTATTATAAACTTATTATTTTAAAAAATCAACTCTAGTTTACTTTATGGAGAATTTTGATTTGAAAGGCGAGCTTTTAAACTATTATTTCCATTAAATAAAAGATGTAATAAAAAAAAGCCATAATTGAAAATACATAGAAAACATCGATCACGAAAATCCTTTCAAAAAATCTTCCTTGGTATCAATGTTACCACATCATATTATCATCAAGTCCTTTACTCATTAAAAAACATTATATGAAGTTCTATGGAGTCCATACTCATTGATTATGGATTGTTATAGGATTTTGGGTACTCTTTTTTAAGTTCATTATGTTATGGTTGTTCCAAAACTATCCATGAAATTCATACAATGTGATTATATTATATATAACATTGTAATGTTGAATCCATTTTCATTTTAGGCGATTATATTTAATCACATGGCCAATTACAAATCCAAAAATCTTGCATTTGTGACAACATTTTATGGACAGTGTAGTGTGTTTTCACCCACTTTTTGAAAATTTTGATATTTTCAAAAATAATATAAATTGTGCCCAAGCCACCAAGGTGCTATGGTAGTTGCATTGTTTGGTTTCAAGTTTTCTAGCAAGAGGTTGGAATTGTTATCTAGTTCAAATACCACTTTTTAGAAGAAGATTGAAACACAATTTGGTTCAAGTTCCACTTTCAGTGTAAGACTCTTGGCATGGAAACTACTATCTAGTTACTTGGAATTGGCCAACTCATCACCTCACATGCTTGAAGGGTTCACCATGTGTTTAATAAATGAATTCATTCAAATGTTATGTCATTAAATTATTGTCAAATGATTCATTCCAATAAAACAAGAATTATTTTTTAAAAGAGATGAAAACAATGGGTGAAACTTCGTAGTAAAATATACCCGGAGGAAACGATTGGAATGAAATAATAATTAAAATGAATGTAGTTTTAGAATGAACTAGAGCCTTAATGAATGTGGGTAGTTGCTCATCTAAAGGATGAAAAATGAGAATTCTACTAATAATGGAAGCTAACTCTAATGAATGTAAAATCATAATGAGATTTCCATTGAGATAGGATAAATATATTTACCTTCCCCTCCCATAGCAAACCAAGCAACAAGGTAGTATCTTACGTAACTTGGGATCCATTCATGGAATTGACACTTGAAATGACAATGGAATAGGATTTAAGTGAGTTGGTCAATTGTCCAAAAGCAATATAATGAGAGGCAATTTGGGTTAGACTATACATATAGTTGGAACTTGAAATGAGAACTAAAAGACAAAGAGTGGGGTTCTTGTGTAAGTGTTGTGTGCAATGTTGTGATGGTTGAAACTAGAAAGAGTTTTAGTATGTTGCTTACATGGAGTGATGATTTCATGAGTAGCATATTTCCAAAGGTGGCTATTGAAATAAAAGAATCTATGAGAAATAAGGAAGAAATTTATATGGGAGATGTTGGAAAGGTAGGAGAGTTTTTGCCTAGTATATTTCATGAGTCTTTGAGAAATATGGAAGACATTCATTTGGGAGATGTTGTGAGAAAGGCAGGAGACTAAATTTGCGTAATATGCAAGGTTTAATTGCATGAATGGAGTAAGTTTGAATATTCTAGTAATTTGTGTGGAGTAGAGGAATGAAGGAACATATTCATGGATGTGATATTAAGAATGGTGTGAAGTTGAAACAAAAAAAGAACTTCACAACTTGGAATGTTAATTTCTCAAATATGTGTTGAGTCTACGAGGTTTGCATTTGTAAGAGGCTAAAAAATGGACTAAGGATGATGTCTACAAGATTGAAAATGTTTATTGGTGGATGGTAGATGTGGGAAGTTGAAGTAGCTATGAATGGCATGATGCTTGTTGAAGCTTACATGTTGAAGGTTAGTGCAAGTTACATTGGACCAATATTGATGTCATAGTGGCATCCTAGGTAATTGCAAGTTAAGGTGAATCATTTTTGGCATGAACAAAACTCCATATAAGTCTATATTATAGTGTTAAACTTGCAATTTATTAATGGTATCCTTGATTAACTATGGATTATGTGGTGAAAATTGGACAAATTTGATCCATTTAAAAAGCCACACATCTAAACACCTCTTTGACACACATGTTAGGAAAAATAATAACAATCTAACAAAAAATGATTGAACTAGGGACTTTTGAAAATGTAAAATCCAAACCAATCACTCAAAAGTCCATAATGTATTTTTGGTTAAGGTTTGTTTAATGTTCAAATTCTTTTGATTTAAGTTTTTCTCTTTCATGTATTATAGGTAGGTAAGTAGGTTATGAAAATAATTACAATAGTTAGTTAGGCTAGATTAGCTAAACTAGCTAAGTAGCTATAGGTATGTAGGTTAGGTAAGTATGTAGTTAGGTTAGGTGGGCAATTAGGCTAGATAGGCTATGTGGGCTAAATATAATACATGGTTTATCATTACAAGGAATTTTATCCATACCAATTCATGTATTTGCAACTTGCGTCCATATCAACCATTTTTGCGATTACATTTTCAATTATCCTTTGTGACAACATGGTGAAAATGACTTGTTGTCACATGTTCTATTACAACATGGTTTTTACTTGTAAATGCAATTATGATTTTAAACTACTATTAATTTGGATCAAAATGAAAATGAAAAGTGAATTCATATCATCCACAACTAGTAGTGTCCAATAATGAGTGAAAATTTAGTTTTTTTTGTGACTAGTTATGTGGTTCATAAGTGATTAGACAGCATGCATGACATTTTGGTCAACTTGAATTACAATCATATATTACAATTGCAAATGTGTGTTAATGATCGGCTAGTGCATGCAATTAAACATTTTAATTAAAATTTTTAAATTTTAAATATTCCATATAGCCTAAATTTTTTTAAGTATCGTATCTAATTTAGGTTCCCGTAGACACCTTAAACAACAGGTTTACCTTAGTAGCCTCTAGGTACCTTAAGTAACTAGGTGACCCTAAGGTTGTCTAGTTAGTTTAAACAAATGGACCTTTAGGTAGTATGATTAATTTAAGCAAGTAGGCCACATAGGTGCCTTAATTAATCTAGGCAACCTTTAGGTTCACCCCTAGGTAACTTAGTTAGTTTAAATAACCTTTATATAGCTAAAAAGCCCATAGGTAGCTTAAGTAACCTTTAGGTAACCTACGTAGCCCCTATGTACCTTAAGTAACCTAAGGAGCCCTTAAATAACCTAGGTAGTTTTTAAATAACCTATGCAACATTTAGGTTGCCTTTAAGTACCTTAAGTAACCTATCCAACCCTTAGGTAGACCCTTAGGTACTTTAGTTAGTCTAGGTAGCCCCTAACACCCAAGAAACCTAAGTAGCTAACCTATAAATAGGCCTATGGGCACCCTAGTTAATTTAGATAACCTTTAAGTATCATAATTAATCAAAGTAGGTGTTAAGGAACCCTTAGGTAACCTAAATAGCCTAGTTAATCTAATTAACCTTTGAGTAGGCCCCTAAGTACCTTATTTAATATAGATAGCCCCCACGTAGCCTATATAACCTTTAATTACCCTAAGTAACTTAACTAACTTCTAAGTAAACCCTTAAGCACCTTTGATAGCTTAAATGGCCCCTTGGTAGCCCTTATGTAACCTATCAACTCCTAGGTAGCCCTAGGTAACCTAATTAGCCTAGGCCACCCCTAGGTAAGCCTGTAGGTAGTTGTTAAGTAGCATAGGCAACCCTTATACAACCCTTACATCACAATTTTAACATTTCATTACTTAGTAATGGAAATTGTACAAAATTTGTTCATTCATAATGCATATGTTTGACACATTAATATCGTGCGTTGAAAACACATTTGATCCATAAATTTCTAGGAAGATGCAAAATTTGTGTGATTTTTGTCCATTCATACATTTGTATTCATTTGTCAACACATTTTCTATGTGTCAAATGTGTTTTTAACGCACAATAATCATGTGTAAAATGTATGAACCTATGAATAAATGAACTTTGCATGATTTTTATTAATAATTTGTCAAATGCTAAATTTGTGATGTAGGAAGCTCGCCTATGTGACCTACCTAAGTAGCTTATATATCTTAAGGTAAGTTGAGTATGCCATTTAGGTAGGTTAAAAAATTATTTATTTAAAATGTGGATATATTTTATATTATATGAAAAGAAGTTGGTGTACATCATAAATTTAACATGCGAGAAATTAATAGTGAAAATCGTGTGAAATTTGTTCATTCATAGGTTTGTACATTTTACACACAAATATCATGCCTTGGAAACATGTTTGACACATTGATAAATGTCTTGATAAATAAAGTACGAACTTATGAATGAATGCATATCACACAAATTTTGCATATTCCTATAAATATATGTCAAATATGTTTTCAATGCACAATATTAGTGCATGAAATGCAAGAATTACAAATAAAACAAAATTTGCACTATTTCCATTATTAAGTTGTGAAATTGTAAGTTTGTGATGTAATGGTAAACATTTTGCCCCTCAATGTGGAGGTGAGGGAATCAAATGTTTATTATTACAACCTATATATCATAGTTTAGGCTAGGTACTTTAGGTGCTTACTTGAAGCCAAGATGTCTAACTTAAACCACCTTAGTCCATTTTTTAACCTCGGCAATCTAGTCTAAGTACATTAGGCACCTTAAGCTAGCTAGGCTAAATTACATGGCCTAGCCTAAGCTAACCTAAGTAGGCCACATGGTGCCATTTGTTTAATTTGGAACTTGACACATGTAACATTTTAATAATAATAAAACTCTTTTAATTTTCACATTTGAATTGTAAAACTAGCCACACATGACCATGCCACAAAAGCATATATAATCACACATTTTAATCGTGAAAATCAATTGTAAATGAGTGTGTCACATAGGTGAATCTCAGTTCGATGAAAAGTGGTGTAAGTTGCACCACAATTTATATCCAAATCTAGTTTATAAAAATTATGAATTCTCATCTAAATATATCAAAACCTTTCTTGAAACATAAACCTAAACTTGCCCAATACCCTAGACCTACTCACATAAGTTGGTTCCTTAAAAATTATTATAAAATCTATTCCTTGCGATTTAAAAGATTTTTAACCTTTTTGACATATCCATCAATCTTGCAACCTTCTTATTTCTTCATGGATTCAAACCTCTTAAAAAGCATTAGCCTACTAGATTTCCTTTTTCTTCATTTTTTCATTAAGATTTGTTAGCATGTATGTGGATAAACTTAAACTTTGTACTAAAAAATATGACAACAATATATTTGATTGAAAATTTAATTGCATTCAAAGTTTTCAATACAATGGGATTTTTTATGATGCTAAGAAGTTGTTAAAACTTGTGCCAACATATTGTTTAAGACCTTCATTTTCAAGTTTTCATCATTCTAAACAACCAAATTCGATAGCTAACAATGCCCAAGTTAAATGAGTAGGTTCTTGCATGCTAGAATTTCAATGTCCAAACTATTGATTATGAGTAAGAAAGGGGTGGTTTTGAGAGCTCCATTGCTTTGTCCAAGGTTAGTCTTATGCTTAGTTTCCTCTCTTTTTGTTAGCCATGACTTTGATGTTCAAATTGTGCTTTGATGTTTTTCGTTCTTTTGTTAGTGGTTTGATCTTCGGCCTTTACTTTTCTTTTGGTATGTCCTTTAGTTCATCTTGAGCCCATACTAACATGTGGAAAAATAACTTTAAAAAATGCATAAAAATAAGAAAAAATGTTCCAAAAGGGAAATCACTCAAACAACCATGCAAGGAAAACATTCAAACAACCATATTGAAATGAATGAAAATATCTAATGAAATATATGGTTATCATGAAAAATATTTGACCTCCAAATCTTCAATTCATGAACTTGATTCTTAACCATTATATATATATATATATTCAAATGATTGGGATATCACTGATAATTTAAACATTTATCATAACTCAAGTATTGTCAAATTTTTAGAGAAATATTTTCCTGGATAAATTTACATATGAATCCTATTTAATAGAATACCACTTGGCATGGGAAAGATTGCATTTCAAGACATGTGATTTTATTCAAACTATTTTTTGATTTAAATCGTGCTAGTTTATTTTCAAGAATACAATTAATAATATATTAGGCTAAGGATTGTAATTATCACATTATTCCATCATAACATGCTTCAATGACCTAACAATAGTATTAATGTTGAGTGATAGCTTCCATTAGAAAAAACATAGGAAAAAACAACTTCATAATAAAAAAAACTCTAAAAGCATGAAATGCTAAAAATGTTGTAGTTGTTGCAATTATGTGGTTATGCCAAAGTGAAAAGTTTGACATCATAAAGTGGAATTGGTGCATGAATCACAATTAGTATTAACACCAATCTAATGATTAAATTAAAACCATCCGTAGTCACATGACTCCATGTCCACATGCCATAAACCATAGGAATCTCTTTTCAATTTTGTGATATAGTGAAGTGATGATCATCCATAAGATGCTTTAACCAGATTTCACTACATGCTAGATATGAAAGTAGAAAAAAACCAGAATCCTTCTATGTGCTTGGTTACGCAATCAAACTTATCATAAAAATCTTGTGATTTGGAATTTTTTTTCTTTGAAATCTGGCAAATTTGGGCCATTTTCTCCATGAAAGATCCTTTGTACAAGTTGAGATCATATTTTTTTGGTTGAAATTTTGCAATATTTCAGCCAAAAACAAACCATTGCATAGGATGAATCAATTAGACATAAGAAAGTGGATTATGGTGAATTTAAACAATAGTTGTTAGCGTGCATAAGGTACTTGTGGCTGATTTAAAGTCTTCCTACTTGTGGAGTTCATGTTTTTTTCAACTGTACAATTACCTATGGTTATTGATTTCCAATAATTAAATTACATTTTAGGGCATTCGTGTTGGGCATGGAGCGTACCTTCTAAATGTGATAGTAAGTGATTGCAAGATTTGAGAATCAACTTTAGGTCAACTTGATACCCGGGTTCACCAAAGGTAATTGGTAACTACTCAAAACCATGAAAGGGGGAGATTGAGAAAACAATTTGAAATTGGCTAGCTTAATCTTCATTAATTGTTTCAAATGATCAGAGCTCCCAATTCACTAAAACTATAGAGTCCCCTTGAAAGACACTACTCCTTCCTCTACATTATACTCCCTATGCATGTCAAATGAGAAGGCTTAATATTCGGTAGCACTAATTGCATGCATGGGCAATGTTTCATTTTTGGTGGCAAATTTTCACAGCTTTGAGAAAAAAAATTTGGAGAATATATCTTGTATTTCAGTTTTTCCAGTGTAAAATGCATTTACACAGGAATGATTTGTCACTTTTGCATACTTGGAAAATTGAAAAGAAAACACTGTGTGCATGTTATTGAACTTTTAGGGAATGCTATGCCCTTTAGATGTATATCGAGTTATGTGTTATGACTCTTCATGAACCCTGCAGCACAAAGTGTCATTGTTGCCACACAAGTGCATGGTTTTTGGATGTTCGGAGTTCAGAGATCTGATCTCCAAGAAGGATGCATTTAACCACGGATGCAGATCATTGTTCAACCTGAACTCAGCTGCTGTAGGAGTTTTGTAGAATTGCAGTCTCTGATGGAGGTTTGAGGTTGGAAAGTGACAAACCACCCATGGAATTTTGGATAGGGTAGACCAGCTCATCACTGATTGTCTGCCTATTACTGAACACTTATTTATATCTTTATCATATGTGCTTCATTTTGAGTAATTTAAAATGTTATGGGAGCACTACTTCAAGCTCTAGAATCATCTTTGAATTGCAAAGGAAAAGGAGTAATGAAAAAAAAAAAAAAAACCTATCCACTGGTAGCATCCAAAGAATAAACAAGGCCTTATGGGTTGGGTTCAGAATTGTCAAAAATTAATAACTTATTTAGATGTTTGAAATTTTCATCTAGATAGGTTATCATTCATTAAACTTTTAAACACATTTAATATATTTTGCACCTTCCTGTCCCATTTTCTAAAAATCCTGAAACCAGTTTCAACAACGGTCTAACTCTAACTCTTGTCTTCTCAAAACTCTTCTCTAAATGGGGAAAATGATGAGAGTCTTGAGAGAGAGAGAGAGAGAGTAGCTGCCTTTGTTTACACTGATAAAAGCTTGTACAGTATGGAGGCACCTCTATCTAAGCTAAGATCGATCAACAAAAAGGTTGGTCCTAGTTCTCACTGGTATCTAGATACTGGTATTTCCTGTACACAGTACTTTGTATTTTTTAGGTGAGGTTTTGATCGATCTACATCCAGAATTGATCCTGCTGAAGGTAGTTGTTTGTATCCCCCTGCTGTAGTTGTTTGGATCCCTTTCAGACCTATGGTTTCAGCTTCAACCCTTGCTCATTTACTTTCTAGTTTCAGCATCTTAGATCTGCCCAGTACATTCCAGCAGCAGTTCGGTAGCTTGTGTTCAATCTGGAGCTGCAGTCATATAAACACACAGTCCAGACTCCTCCAGTCGTGCTGCCACCACCCCAACTTGCTACACTAGTCAGGGTGCATACTAGGAACGAAGATGTCCAAATGGTGGACGCCCAAGTCTAATGGACACCTTGGGAGCTCACCCCTTAAAGGAGATCGCCATAACCCCTTCAAGCCCCTCACCTGGAGAGATTTTGCCTGGTGGGATGAGGTCAGTGACCCAGCACTCACCAGCCCACCAGTTGCCTAACAACCAGGGTTCTGCATGTAAGTTTCAATAGTCATATATAGTTATACGATATGTAAATCCAATGTAAGTGTAAATTATTTACACTTACACTTATCCTGTTGCAGTGTATATGTATTTTTTACACGTACACGAGGCCAGTGTAAATATCTGTCAAATACACTTACACGGCTCCATGTAAATGTTTTGGGGCATGTAAGTGTAAATACTAAAATTATTTGTAAAGTCACCTTGTCTTTGGGCCTCCTTTCACCCCAAACCCTTCCTTCAAGGGTATCCATAAAGTAAGGAAATTTTATTAAATCTAGGAATGAAATGCTGAAAACCAGCATTTAATGTACAAGGTTCAGGACTAATTATAGTACCTTTACAAGTAGGAGCAGTGAAAATATATGCAGCAACAGTGGAAGCGCTAAAGAAAAAGGAAAGACAGGGTGAAACTCAGTTCATCACAAAAACTGAGGTCCCCCCACCCTTGAATGCTAATTTTATTTTATTTTTTGAATCTCGCCTTACTATGGTCAAACTCAGGGTTCTAGCGTTGTTTTCCTTGCTTTATAGATAATTTTATTATATGTCTTTAGACCTTTTTGCAAAGTCATATGAATTAGTTGTGGGTGTATATTTTGATGGTTTCATTTGTTGCAATGGGCCAATTAGCTGGCTTATTTTCAAAAACATTATGAAATCTCCTCTCCTCAAGTAAAAATCGCATTTTTTACATTGTTATATATTTATATTATTTTACAGAGCCATGTAAAATTATACATTTTTTACATTTACATTTTTGTATCAAATTGCGTAAAATTATATGAATATACTTATATTATACACTTGCATGAGGTGTAAATAATTTCATTATGGCATTTACATTTCCACAAAGTGTAAGTCCCAAACCATTTACACACAACCCATGGGCAGCGTGGGCTCTAGAGTAAACCAACACGAAAACATGTCATGTTTTGGTAGCAACCCAATGCCAGTTTCAGCTGGTTGAAAATCACGTGCTTCAAAACATGAACATTGAAACTTGAGGAACAACAAAGTGAGGAACAACAAGAGCACGAACAATAGGAATGAGAGCCAGGAACATTAGGAATAGGAGCATCACGAGCGAGAGCAAAGAGCACCAAGAGTAAGATCAAAGAACACCAAGAGTGAACGCAAAAAGCATTAGGAGCAAGAATGAAAAACAAAGAGCATCAAGAGTGAAAGCAAAGAACACTAGGAGTAGGAGCACCAACAGCAAGAGCTAGGAACACCAAGAGCAAGAGCGAAAAGCAACATGCGTAGGAACACCAAGAACCAGGAACAACAAGAGCAAGAACACCAAGAATGAGAACAAGGAGCACTAGGAGCAGGAGCACCAAAAGTAGGAGCATTAGGAGTGAGGGCCAGGAACACCAGGAGTGAGAGCCAAAAGCACTAAAATAATAGCAACACAGAAACGAAGAACGAAAGCGCACTGGCAATGGTGATAGCACAATGGAGGTGGCAAGAGGGCAAGAATAGGGATGGGGAATGGGGGTAGGTAGATAAATATGGGAAGGAAGGTAGGTAGGTTGGAGGAAGCAGCCGGAATAATTTTTTTTAAAGGCCTTTCAAGGGTAGGAAGAAGGGGAGGGAGAAAAATCCTTAACTTACCCACCTTTAGGTTCTCATAAAAAAATCTAGAACGAGATTTTTTGGATGGTGCACTCATGCGTGTTGGGTCACTCAAGCTGTAATTGAGCTTACGAAAAAAACCCTAAGGCAAAGGATATAAATTTGTAAGATCCCTAAGGCATAAGATGTAAGCCAATAAGATCTTTGGAAAGGAAACATTATTTTTTTAACCATTGATTACCTTGGTTGTTACACAAGGTAATAAGGCCCTTTGAACCTGCCCTTTTTATGTCTTGCCATTTTTTTCTCCTTGTTATCTCCAGACATCACGTCACAAAAATAAGTTTCAATAACTTTTTGATTTTTATATTTTAACAAGTTTATGACAATGACAAGCTGCATTTTTTCATTTTTTTGACATCTTTGATGATGATGACAAGCTATTGCTACTGCTCACAGTTGTATATATATATTTTTTAAATAAAAGATTAACAAATGGTTTTTTTTATCATTTTTAATTTTTTTGCAAAATCAAAAGCACCAGTTTTTAAATAAAATTGTTCTACAACAACTCTTACAACAAATGCCATATTTACATAACTTTTTTTGAAATTATTTTAATTTTCTTTCTCGTTTTTTAAAATGATCTTTGGGCATCAAAAATGGTTTTTTTTGTTTTTTTAAATTATTATTATTATTATTATTATTGCAAGATCAAAGGCACTAGTTTCTTGATGTTTTTGTGATGCAACTTCTTTTACAATGAACGCAATCTCTAGGTAAGCTTCTTTGAAACTCCTTCAATCTTCTTTCTATTTTAAAAAATGATATTTGGGTATTGAAAAGACTTTTTGACCCTATTTTGTCATTTTTGGGGTCTTTTTGGGTTTTTTTTTGTATGTTATGTTGTTGCGGCAAAAAGTCAAATTTTTTGGGTTTTTTTGGATCATTTTTGGTGTTTTCTGGCTATAACAAAAGTAGGAGGTGTAGGATTTTTTTCTAGTGGCTTTTCGTGTCTTTTCTTGTTGCAACAAGAGTAGGAGGAGGAGGTGCAAGAATTTTTTTTGTTTTGTTTTGGTATTTTTTTGTGTTTTCTTGTTCCAATAAAAATTGGTGTAGGAAAAAAATTGGTCTTTTTTTCTATGTTTTCTTGTTGCAAAAGCGATGTGAGGCAGAGGAATATTTTTTGGGTCTTTTTTCCTATGTTTTCTTGCTACAAAAGGGATACAAGGTGTATGAATGTATTTTGGTTTTCTTGCAACAAAGGAATATAAAGTGCAAGAAAAAAAATTGGGTTTTCTTTTAGTATGGTTTTTTTGTAACAATAAGATTTAGAGGTGCAAAACATTTTTTGGGTTTTTTTTAATTATGTTTCCTTGTAGTAGCAAAAATAGGAAATGCAGAAAAACAATTCCTTTGTGTTTCTTTCCACTACTATAAAAAAATTGATAAATTTTCTTATGTGAATGTAGGATTTGTGACAACATGGTTGTTGGAAAAATGTGTTGTTTACATTGAGTTGGGGAAGGAGGGTCAATTAAAGGAGTTGCAATTGCAACTTAACAATTTGTTGTTTCATTAGAACCAATGGCTAATAAACAACATGTTGCTTCATTAGATGCAATGTTTTCCTGCAAATGTGTGTTGGAAGGGACAATTAGGCACAAGGAGTTGATTATACTACCAACAATGATGTAGCCCAATTAACATTATTTACCCTTGTTGTGAATGTGATTTCATAGGAAATTGATGAAGTCAACACAATTCACCAAAATGATGGCTAAAATATGAAAAGAAAAAATGGTAAAATAATTTTCATTTTAATGTATACATTATGTAAATTTGTTCTTTAAAGCATCATTTGTTTTATATTTTTTTCATGCATTTATGAGGAAAATTTTGAAACAAAAATGTGAACATTTGGATTGTATTTTGAATTTCATACTTGTGTTATTTGTTCTTATAATTTATGATCCAATTTATAAAGGAAAAACCTTAACCTTCATTTCATTATGAAATGGAGGTTGGGTTTTCTTTTTGTGAAATACCTAAAATGGTGGTTGCAAATAAAGTTGAAGGTCTAGGGTTTATGTAATACTTGCATTGATGGTAATGCTAAGTAAACATTAATCATTTTTTTCATTTTTATTTTAGTTGATGGTTTAAGAGGGATAATAACAAGAACAAATGAAACCAATGAAAATAGCCCAAAATGATTCAAATTGGATTAAGGTGGGGTTGAAGTGGGTGTGAAAAGTTGGCACATGTTCCATTGCATATGCTACCAAGTTATTGTTCGCCCAACACCTCAAGAAGGTACATGACCTCATGGTAGAAAAGACAAATTCAATCATCCTTCAACTTGTGAAGGGTGGTTGCATTGTTAAGACCATATTCAAATGAATGCATGCATCTTAAACAATGTAATTCAAAATGACAAAATGACCAAAAATTGTTGCTCAAGTTCATGTGAAGTCCCATGTGGAATGGGATCACATCTAGTCACTTGCAAAAAGGAAATATGATATGCAAAAGCCTTTTTTAGTTTGATTAGCTTTTGATCGACTTTTACAAGTCTTGGGCATTAAATTTTGGGGTGTTGGGAGCATCCCACAAGATGCCCATGAATGCATTAAGAAGGATGAGAACTTGCAAACCTTCATCCACACAACCCGATGCGCATATGCAAAGAAGATGAAAATGGTGTGGGATGACACCTATTAGGAGTGAATGCAACCAAAAAAGTTAGAATAAGAAATCAACATTATCAATACCCGCATATGGGTTACAAAATAGGTGTTATTTTTCTAGTCAAAACATTCAATACCTTCGTATGGGTTACAAAATAGGTGCTGGATTTTGGGTTTCAACATATTTTGAAATCCAATTAAGGTTAATGTGGATATTGCACTAACGGCCTACATTTTCACCAAACTACGTTAAGGAAAATTGGATCATTTTCACCTTCACCCATGTGCGAGTAATGCATGAACAATATTTACATATGGGTCACAAATATAGGTGTTGGTTTTAGGAACAAAAAAATAAATAAACATGATTTTTATTGCAATTTTGAATTAAAATAACATTCAATGGACCTTGAATAAAAGCCAAGTGGCTTTCATATGCACCTACATGTGGGTGTTGCTTTATAAAAAGGCATATTATGAATGCAATCCTGAAGAGGTCATTCCTTATATATTTTAGGAAGCATTTGAAGCAAAAGGATAATTTTTAATATGTTATGAAATAATGGCATATTCCTAACATATTTTAGGTATATTTTCAAAATATTCTCAAAATGAATCATATGTACCCTATTTACATTTAAATAAATTATATTATATATATAAATATATATATTTCAATAAGTTGCACCTTCTTTTTTTTGCACATTGTTTGTAATAAAATGGAGGTGGCCTCCCCTAGAATGCAACACCCACATCTTGGAGACCACAAATGGCCCATAAGCAATAATCACATTAATTAAAAATTTCCTTGAATTTGCATGCTAAACTTTGCAATACCCATGAATGTTAAATTCTTAATGTCAACTATGGATTTTGAAGGAATGTGCAATATTGGCATGTTGGGTCTAGACCATTGAACACAAATGTAATACCTACATAAAGTTGTGTTATATCATCATTTTACTAATAGCGCATTGCAACATTTGGTTGGATTACTCATAATTAATTTTAATTTACAAGTTGTTGGAAATAATAAAAACATGGGGTAAATTAAATTTGGGATACATTGAACATAATATAAACAACCCTTGTGTGATTTTGAGTGTTAACTCATAATTTTAATCAACCGATATGATTTTTATTACTAAATGGACGAAACACCTATTCACGATATTTTTTATCTGTGCATTTTTGTGCTCAAGCATTGTTTCATGCCAATATTTCAATTATTTAATTAAATTCCCTAAACCATCTTCCACATGTTGGAACACCAATCTTGAGTGCAATGATTCATTTGCCTTTGTGAGGCGAATGTTTTGAATGTCTAATGCCACAACTTTCATGTGCGAGGTGGCATGGTCACAAAGTGCTACCCTTCTTTGCTTACATTATTCAACATGATCTCTTGAATTGTAAAGACTCAAACGAATTATATCTCTTTCCATTGGCACATTTGAACTTGAATCTTCATTGGATCCTCCAACATTGTCCATAGTAAATTCATTTTCATTTGTAATGGTAATCCCACCAATGTTAATGATCCCTTCTTCACCTTCAATAAACTCATTATCACTATCATTGAAAGAGTTCCCATCATTTGAAATATGTTGTCAGTTTACAAACATGGCAGCCAACCCTCCACACTTAGATCCCTACCATGTTCCACAATATTCAATGATGTCTTCTTGGGTAATATAAGTGCATGTGAAAATAACCACAATTTGATGTTTGCATAAATTCCCTCACAATGCCCACTCACATGTGCAACAAGCATATTGAGTAAATGAATATCTCACTTGGTATGTGGCATTGATAAGGTGTTGGCTCTACACCACCCAAGCATCACCATTTTCAAAGGTTGGTTGGGCAACATGAGTAAATGGGTTCAAGGTTGTTTTTCCACAATTTTTTTCATATTTACCTCCAAATATTTGTTATTTATGAACCCTTTTTTTTGTCATCTCCATTGTGTGCGTAATGGTGAGCAATAGTAATGGTGAACCTCCACACCAACTAATCAATTCAGCACCAACTTCTAAAACCCTTTGTGTCAAAAGAAACCAATGTTTTAGGGCATCATGATATAATTCAATATTTGTTTGTGTGTTTTGGTTGGAATGAAGCATTTGTCAAAAACCAACCATCCACAATTCTAAAACACCATCTTGCAAGAATTAAATATGGCCAGCCAATAACAATTCACAAACAAAAGGAAAAATTAGGGGCAAATGATAAAACATGACAAATTGGAAATGATCACATGTTGAATTGCCAATAATAGGTCGAAAAATAACTTGTCTATGCATCATTAAGCAAATGTTGATTGATTAATTACTTCACTTTTTGTTTTGCATGTTCTTTGAATGTTTGATTGCTTTCATTGTAATTCATGGACATGTACATCACATCATGGGGATCACAAAGGATTGGACCTTACACTTCAACATCTTTGACTTTTTTAGTTACATGTAACCACCAAACTTTTAGGACATGCCAACAATAAAGGAAAATAGGGACATGGTTTGTGGTCCAAATGGCCCTATGCATGCATACACAATGAAGACAAATTAAGTGCATTGGTTGAGTATGCAAAGATCATAAACATGAGAAGGATTCAAATAATTAACCAAAGATCATCAAACATAATGTTAAATCAAAATTTAACATAAGGTTGGGTATTCACTACAATGCCTTTGACTCTTGTGGGCATCACCAATGATGAAACAAAATGACTTCCAATTGGGGATGCATGACAACATCTTTGCTTTTAAAGGTTTTAACCATTTGAGCAAATCATCAACCATTTTTTGGCTTGTAATTATCCATGCTAAAGGAACACCTATGTGATGCACATCAAAACCCATCAAAGTGAACAAACGAAACTTCATGTCATTGGTGCCAAATGTGGCATCCATTGAAATAACACCATTGTGGTCACATGAAAACATCTATTGACTTTGAATTGGTGTTTGGATGCCAATGTTGAATGGAACATGAATCCTATTGACTTTGACAACTTATTGGAAAAAAAAAATATCCTTTGGATGTTGGAAAGCCCAAGATTAAATAGAAGTGGTGAGGTTTTGTGCAATCACCAACTCCCTTTATTATGCTTTCAATCCACATAACAATGTCTTAATGCCTAATGAAATCATCCCTTGTCATGGCTTTTTCAACATTCATACATTGCCACTAAATTGATGCATGTTTGTCATAAAATATGTAACTCGAACTCAATTGAGTTCAAATGTGATCTTATAAGGTTTGTGACATTTGTGAGGCATAGAAAGACATACAAGCAATAGATCTAAGGATGTGTTGGCCATGTGCAAATGACCCATTCACTTGCGTCTGATATCTATGGTAGAAAAATATTTTTGTTACATCGAGTTGTGTGTAAAATCTTTTGATTGAAAATGAAGCTAAACAATTTTGCTTGATATACAAGTGTGGGTGAAGTCATCATGATGGTCATTTAGTTCATATCCACAATGGTACTAAGGTAAACAGAGATTCAAAACAAATTGTATGATTTGTTTATGTACTAATTAAACTTGAAAAAAAACAAAGGCATTGATGTTTACCATGTCTGCCTAAGGTGGTTCTTAATAGTTGGACGTTTGACATCCTTTTGTAGTGGCAAGTTCTTGTGTATGTTCCATTCTATCGGGGTGTTCATATTCTCACATTCATTTTAATTTTTTTTTGAGACATGAGCATACGGAATATAGACAATTTTAGTTGACATTGCTTTGACCTCTGTGTTGTATGCCAATGCTCCGCACTAAATTCGCATTTGAAAATTGGGATTTAGCAAGATTTTGGACCTCAATTAATTGAGATTTTTGTGTCCTTCCCATGTTTGAAGACCAATGTGATGTGTGCCTACACCAAAAGATTATTCACAATTTTCAATTAAAATATAAACCTTAATATGAGATCTAAAACTTCATTGATGGGTATGGCCACAAGTGTAAATATAAAAATGCAATATTCACAAGTCTATTTTAAACCACATTGTTTGTAATACACATTTCATTACACTCCTAAATTCAAAACCCTAAATAACCTTAATGGTAGGTGCCCTTAACCTTAACAATTTTATAATATTTAGTTATTTATGAACTTCAAAGCTAATCAAATGAAAAAACTAATGAATGAAAGAATTAACCATAGATTTTAAATCTAATTAACCCCCCCCAAAAATTTCACAAAGCCCTAAATAATCTTAATGGCAAATGCCATAAACCCTAACATTTATTTAAACATATCTAAATGTAAAGTAATTTTTTAAAATAATAGTTATTTATGCCTTACATTTAAAACTTGATCAACTTTTTTTACAAGTGGAAGATGATGCATGCTTATTACCTTTTGTATAGACTCTCCAAGTTGAGATTTTTTCTTTTCCCCTTCAAAACAAGAGATTAAATGAATGTGTTTTGTTCCATATATGTCTAATGTGAAGTAGCTTTTACATCCTTCAATTCTCGATTTTAAAAGGTGACCATAATCAAGTATGTGTACTATTGGTGGAGGAAAGATGTGCAAATGCAATCCTAAATGTTAAATTGCATTTGTAGTTGAAAACAATAAACTTATTTCCAAGATGAATGTTGTAATAAACCAAATTGCAATACCAACATTCCTTCATTCAAATGAATACCATTCTCATTCAAATAGTCCAAATGAATTGAATCCAATTGGATTTGATAAATAAATTCCAAAATTTAAGCTTTTCAAATCTTGGAACATTATGTTAAATTTTCACCTACCTAAACAAGCTTTTAAAAGGTTGCAAAATATTCAACCTAACAACAGACCTTTAGATGTTTAAAATGCCATTCTCACCATATTCCTTACTCAAATCTAAAATACATTAGCTCATTGGAAATCTAACTACAAGGTGCATAAGCATACCAAATTTCAGGTTTTTCACTTTGGTAAAAAACGAGATATGCCATAAAACTTGACAGGGTTGCACAATGTTTTTTCAAAATTAAAACCTTCAACTTCAAAATTACATCATTCTTCCTATTCAAAAGATTAATACTCCATTATTATCCTTCATATTCATCATCTATTAATGTTCATCACTCCCCTTTGTCTTTAGGAAAATCAAGTGAATCAATTTTCCAAGGTTCAACCTTTAAGATCCCATCCAAAGAAAGAAAGTCAAATGACCAAAGTCCAAGCCTTTTAAAGAGAAGGAGGAAACAAGCAAGGAAAGGTTCTCAACTTGGTGGCCAATGGAATGTTTCAATGTTTGGTGGCCAATGGAATGTTCTAATGTTGGTGGCCTTGGGAAGAATCTAATGTTTGGTAGCCAAAGGAAGGACAAGGAAAAACATCCATTGAATTATTTTTTCCTTTCCACCCAAAAAATTTCATCTTTTTCATTCACCGTCAACTCTAAGGTTTTTACTTAAATTTGATTTAGTTGTCCATTTACATGCATGTTGTCCACCTTACCGATTTGCCCTACTTCCCTTACAATATAAAAATTGCATTGATTATCCCATTCAAACCATCCATCAATTATTTTCAAGGTTCACATCCTTTGTATTTAGTGCTGTGAAATTTTGAAACTAAACTATGGCGAATAACACCACCCCTTTAAAGGAACCTTAGGCCGCATAAGTAGGAGATGAACGCCCCAAATTATCCTTGGGTTTAACCATGACCCAACGGCCTTGTGAAGAAGAAGATGCATATAATCATGTTGTGCACTTTCACTTGGAGCTTGTTCCACCACATTTAGAACCCGAACATCCTCAGGCTTAGTACCATTGATTGGGCCCCCATGCTCATTCCTTGGTGATATTGCTTGAGGTCAAATCGGCTATCAATGATGACCCTAAAATATTTTATGAAGGCATATATGAAGGTGATGAAGGTGCAGTCTTGGCATGGTGTCAACCCTAGGTGTTGACCACTATCATTGGTTATATGGTCCAATTAATCAACTACCTTCCAATCATAGGATTAAACACCTTGTTTGAATCATTCAACACATGTTTGAATTCTTATCATTATGAACCTTCCTTGTAACATAGTTTTAAATTCAAGATGTACTTATAGCTCCTTCCTGGGCTTCTCCATGAACTTAAACAAATATTTATATTTATTACAAAAAGCCATTTTACAATTGTCACCCTATCATTGCTTATCATTTTTGTTCCGTTGTCCAAAACTAATCCTAAATGTTTATAATGGTTGAAGATCATATTTGTTTGACATTGTTGAATAACCTATACTATCACACCCCTAAGAATTTCAAGAAACTCCAATTATCCTTGCCTAACTTCTTTTGCATGGTGACATTCCCTAAACATTACAACATGTTCAACATTTTGTCAAATGTTATAGATTTTGCTATTTGATCTCAATCCCAACACCTCTTGAAACCTTACATGCCTAATCATGTAGTTGAAGTTCTAAAAAACTATGACCTTTAGGTTTTGCTAAAGAAAAAAACCAACCCCCATATTGATTTATCCAATGAACCTTCAACAACTTCCCCCTTATGATCATGCAGATGACTTATTGCCCATTCTAATTTCAAATCCTTGAATATCCATGATAACCTCAATAAATCCCCACAAGTTCAATGCAATTCAAAATTAATTGAGGTTATTGCACATGGATGTGTTGGTAGGGTTCATGTCTAATTGAATGTTTTTCCCCCAAAATCCAATCTTGGGACCTTGGGTTCATTTGAATTAATGTAAAAAGATGAAAAAGTCATAATTATATGTTATATCCAAAACTTAAATTTGTACATCCATATTACTTAAGTACATCAAATTGCTAAATCTATTGCATATTGTTTAATTAGATTAAGTTAAAGAAAAATAGGTATGTTGTGCATTAAATAATCCAAAGTGGAGACAAAGTTAATAAATTGATATCACAAAGTTGATCATATTGCAATACTTCCATTCAAGGCTACTATTTATCAACATCAAGGGGTAGAATATGATCAAAATGATTTTTGGTTTGTTTGATGCAATACTTTCATATTTTGTATATCATATTTAAGTAGATGTCGACATCATGCAAGTGGTAGGTGGGTAGGCTGGTGGGTAGGTAGGTAGGTAAATAAATAGGGGGATAAATAGGTGAGTGGGTAGGTAAATAAGCAAGTGTGTAGGTAGGTTCAAAGGTAGGTAAATAGGTAGGTTCGTGGTTAGGCAAGTAGGTATGTACATAAATAATAAGCAAAGTAGGTCAATAATGTGGCTAGGTCAATAGGATAGCTAAGTGAATAAGTTAACAAAAAATATTTGTTGAAATATTTTGTTGAAAAATTAGTCTTTAGGGTAATTCAAAAAGATATACAAGGTTTGTTAGAAGTTAAAGGTTTTGCCATTAGGTATAAATTTAATCATGATGAAACAAAAGTTTTGTTAATAAAAATTTAGTCAAGAAGAAATAAAGATTTAGTCAAAAGATAAAGGTTTAGTCACAAATAACACTTTCATATGATGAATGATGTTCATTAATATGGATGTTCATCCATGATTCCTACTTAATTTGTAGATCATTTTTAATTAATTTGTAGTTCCCTTGTAATTAACTCTTAATTACTTTTAATCCATCTTCAATTAACTTTTTGTCGATTTATAGTTAAGTCTTTGTTAATTCATAGTTCATTTGTAATCATGAAACTTATTAAGAAGTTTCCTTGGTTGATGGGCACATGGAAACCTCCATGAAAGTTTCCTCAAAGTTAGGTCCCCGAGGGAGTATAAATAAAGGTAAGACCACTCATTATTTTTAGTTTGTTCAACATTAATTTAAGGTATGATCTTGTTCCATAGCTTTGTTTTGTTTTTTTGTGCTTATGTTTTCTTACTTTATCTTAATAAAAATTTGTTTATACCTTGGTCTTGCACACTTCATGTTATTGATTTTAATTTTTTGTGTTTTTATTTTGGTTCCTTTCTTTGGGAATTAAATTATACCTATTTTTGTTAATAATTCATCTTTGTAGTTTTCGTGCATGCGACATGTTTAACTAAGAAAAGATTGAAAATTTGCCAACATGTAAAGGTTTAGCCATGAAGAGATGGGGTTTTGCCAAAAGTTATAAGTTTTGCCATGAAGAGTTGATTTTTTTTCCAATGGTAAAAGTTTAGACACGAAAACATAAAGGTTTTGTTAAGAGGTGAAAGTTTAACTATAAATAAATAAATGTTTTGCCAAAGTAAAAATATAAGTTTTACTAAGTGTCAAAGCTTTAACCAAGAAGATAAAAACGTTTTGACAACATGTAAAGGTTTAACAATGAAAATATGGAAGTTTTTCCAAGAAAATTTTAAAAAATTCCAAGAAAAAAAAGTTTAGTTTAAAAGAAATATAGGTTTTGTTGAGAAACAAAAGATTTGTAACCTAAAAATAGTGTTAGTTATTTCTGTGGATGAAAACTACAAACCCTAATTCAGACTGATGGTTTGATCGCTGGTAGTGCGGCACGGTGCTTTAACGGCGCCAAAAAAATTGTTTTTAATATGTTTTTATTTTTGGTGTGTTTTGTTGCTTTGTAGGTTATGACGAAAGGAGTTTAGTGAGTTAGCTACTAAAATGGAATGCAATTTCTGCAGCTCAATGAAAATGCTTCAAGAGCTTTGTGGATCAGATTTTTGGAAGGTAATTGGCAAAGGGATTTTGAGGAAGCAAGGAAATGAGATGAAGAAGAGGATATTTGATGCAGGCTGAGGAAATGAAGGCAAGTTCTGGGGTGATAAAACAGAAGCTAAGTGATTAAACTTTCTGGTAGGACTAAAAGAGGTGGTCAAATTTTAATTTTGGGGGTGTTGTAAATAGATAGAAATGGAACTTGATCAGAAGGATTGGATCGGAAGAATCCTAACAAGAAAACTTCCGCTGTGCCAAAAATGTCAGGAAAAGGTCCAAAGTTGTTACATGTGTTTCTGTAAGGACCAGACAAGGGAGAGGATGAGTGTGTCTAGAATTTCTGGAGTGGTTGTGTGGCAACTCATGTGTGATGTTTCTGGGGATTTTGAACTGGGAATGGAATGTGTTTTGTCTTGAGAAGAGTACTTGTTTTTTGTGGGAGCTCCGAAGGTTTTTAAGACTAAGGGGATGCTAGGAAGTAATGATGATTGTACCGGTTGACTCTGCCCTGAATTTCTGTCCAATCTCTGAGACTGAACCATGTTGAAGTAGTAGAGTTAATATATGTGGGGATTCTGTTGTTCGGTATGAGTTGTCAGCCACATAAAACAACTTGTTGACTCCTAGAGAGGAAATCAAGATGAGTGCCTGATCCTTTGTGGTCCATAGAATTAAGACCATGGAACTTAAATGTCTATTAGGATTTTGAAGAAGAAGAACATTTGAATCATAATTGTCACACTTCAGTAAAAGCTTCAGAAACATACTTTAACCCATGTATGTCGAGCAATGGGAATTTGCATACTATAGAGAGTATTCCCCCTGTTTTTGGGTGACAGCTTCATCATGAAAAAATAAACGTTTTGCCAAGAAATAGAGGTTTAATGAAAAAAAGATAGAAAATTTGCCAAAGTGTAGAGGTTTAACCATGAAAAGATGGAGGTTTTGCTAAGAGGTAAAATATTATTCAAGAAGAATTAGAAGTTGTGCCAAGAGATAAAGGGTAAGTAGGTAGGGGGTTGATAAGTAAGGCCAAGATATAAGTTAATATTGTAGCTAGGGAATTAAAATACCTAGATTAAAGGGTAGTATGTATAGGGTTGGGAAAAAAACACCCAAAAACAAAAGGGTCAGAGGTCAATAACCAAAAAAGGTTGATTATGGTACAACATTGGTTAACATAGGGTTAGGGACTAGATGAAAAAATGTAGCCCATCCTATGGATAGAATGGCCAATTGGTGCATTGGTGAGCATTGGTTCATTTTGGCCAATAGATGAAGAGAAACCAGAAAAGGTTTTGTTACAATCTCAACAAGTGGTACCCCTAGAGAAGTTGGATATGACTATGGTATTCAAAATTGGTATTGATTACCACTCAACCCACACTATCATTATAAGTTTTCTTAGTACTAAGATTCCAAAGTCTCATGTAGTAAATTGGATCTCTTTCATTAATGCACAAGTGCTTGCGAAAAGGGTCCAATACCTCATGGATGTTGGAAAAAACTTTTTACATCTTTACTTGGTGTTTATTTATTGCAAAATTTTGTTAAAATTTGGCCTAAAAACTATGATTTCAACCTATACAAAGGAGTTTCCATGGAAAAAATGGCTCAAATTTGTCAAATTTTGAAAGAAAAAGCTTTCAAATCATTAAATTTATATGACAAGTTCCAATAGATAACCAAGAATAATATAAAAGGATTATATATTTTCTATTTCATATTTAATCTGTAGCCAAATTTGGCCAAATCATCTTATGGATGATCGCCACTTTAGCTACATCACAAAATTGAAAAAAAAACCTTGATCTTACTATATACACCAAATTTAGATACTTGGAAATGTTTGTTAATGTTTACACCGCACAAAACCCCCAAGGAGACTACCATTTATCAAACTTGGACTGTAACTTTCAACCCATATTGCCTTGCTGGATGAAGTTGCTAATGTGGATCTCCCTATGCATGCTCCCATTAAAGTACAAACCACTACACATCATGGTGGCAACCCAAGTAGGCACCATGCTAGGTTTTGATATCTTTAACAAATGAAAATGAGATCAACATTTTTACATTGTTATGGATATGAACCAAAGGTGGGTGGAATAGGTAGAAATTCCAAAATTTGATGGCTTGAATGTAAAGGTTAATGTTTACTATGAACAATTTCTCATACGTTGTTGAGTTTGTGCAAACATGAAATACTTGGTCCATGAATGTCAAGTCCTAGGAGGTTGACAATCAACACTATTCCCAATGATCAACATTGATGGCACGAACATTGTGGACAGACAAGGTTGAATCCTTTCTCCTCAAAACCATGGACCAAACAATCAAGGAAAGATATGTCTACACCAAGGACAACGTGCACATAGAACAAAAGAACTCAACCCATTCCTAGGAGGCCATTTAGACCCTCAAGTTTTCAAGAACCTACAAGCCATCACAACACATAAGGGGTTTTTGAAGGGAATAATGGATTAACCTATTCACAACCTAGGGAATGAATAGCAAACATGGCCAATCAAAGAGATCCCCCGTAATCATCACATCATGTTTATGCATTAATAGAAAAATCTCATATTTGCATTATATTTTCAACTCCTTTTCAACTACAATTATAATTCTATAGTTACAAAATGCTTTTTGCAACTATATACCAAATAAATTGACAAGTACAAGTTGAAAACAACATTGAAGTTGAAAATGATAATCATGTGTCAACATCAAAACAATAACCATTTTAATTACAAACGACACCTACCATTATAATTTAAAATTATTTTCAACTATAACCCATTGATGAATGAACTTCATCCATTGACATTGCATGAGGTCATTAAATTTCAAATTACAAGTTCAAATGTGATACAACTAAACCAATCAAACAATTCATCCATTAATTTAATGACACATGGCACATCCACATCCATTCATCACATGTCACTTTAGTTAGGCCTAGAATTGGGTAAATTAAGCCAAATGTTATCTAGCCTTAGGAATCCACCATCCTACAATGGTGGAATGAGGATGATGGAACTACAATAATGCATTTTGAACAAAAATTTGTCAATATGATATGAGCATGATTTGAGCCTAGTCCTATGGAGTATTTGGATAATGAAAAATGATGTGACTTTTAGTAATAAATTGAGTTCCAATTTTAAAATAGATCAATTGATTCTTGAAAGTTTTATAACATGTGGGAGAATAGAATAATAAAAGACGCTTACGAACATAACAAAAACACCAACTACTGAATGTGAATACTTGAAGCTTTTTGACAAGCTTTGGGCAACACATTTCACCCTTTGCCTAGGGATGGCAACCAAGTGTGGTGGCAGCTACCAATTACCTAATATCATTAATATTACTATGTGACTTGGTTTGTGCTTTGGTTCATTGATAGGGGTGGGTCTTTCCCTTGGTTTTATGGTGTACCCTTTGTAATGGACTTGTCTTCTATGTCAAAAGAAAAAACTCTTTTATAAATTATTTTCAGCAAACAATTTAGGTCTTGACAGTAGGTTGCTAGAAACACACTATTTCTAAGAGGATTTTAATTTATAACAACCTGTATAGAATGTTGTTATTGTTTTCCTCAAAATAAACCTAAACCTTAAAACCTACATGGGTGGTACCTATATTAAGCAACTGCCAAGGTCATACTTGATAACCAACCCTTATGCATAATAGATAGGTAACGCCAATTTTTTTTGGGGTTAATTGGTAACCCAAGGTTTTACTTTGACAAGGAAATTGATAATAGCTGCATCTTAAAAATTTAAATTCTTTTGTTATTGATACCTTGTGTGCAACGATTTTTTTTTCAATTTTTTAATGTTGCACAATTGCCTAGCATTAAGTGGCAATACTTTTTTAGAACTCATCTCAATGTTTTGAAAAAATATTTAGAAAATGCTAGCAAACTAAAATTAGAGTCCAAATCAATGTTATTTTTAGGAGAGTTTTGGCACTTGGTGACAAAAAAAAGTTGCTCAAAAGGTTTTTTGGGAAAAAATTGACAAAAGTTGCCATATGTTGAGGGAAAAAAAGGTTAGAAGTCTAGTTTAGACAATGAGTTCCAATAGGTCACTAAAACTAGGCACGATTCCACAGTATTTTTATTGTTCTCTCTGACCTCTAGCCAAATTTGGTTCATTCTTGTTGCGGATTGGTCGCTAGTCCACCTACTTGACAAAATTGAAAAAAAAAACCTTGGTTTAAATGTGATGCAAAATGTTCAAAAATATTTTCTTTGACATTTGGTCATGTTTGTCAAAATAAAGAATATTGTGACAGAACATTCCTTTTTAAAATTTATTTTTCTCATTTAGTGAAAATTCACACCCAAAAAACGCTGCTTGTGCGGTGCAAAAGGAAAAAAAAACCTGCATTGCCAGTTCTGGACAAAAAGTAATAACTGAGCAATACTCGCAGAAACTAGAAATCCCAAAGTGTTTTGGGTTGCTTCTAAACATTGTAAACTCTAGAGTCCTTAGCCTAAATCAGTGTTGAAGTCCAAATTTAACATTTCCCAGGTTAAAACCAACCCCTCAGACCTCACTCAAGATCATGAAGGTACCAGTTTAGTTCTGTATTTCCTTGTGCCAAGTGAGGAGTTGAATGATGTGCAAGGATGGCCAGCTTGAGAGGCCATCTTCTATTGATGTAAAGCACTTGCAGAAATGTTTTTGTGTACATGGAGGGCCTGTTATCAAGCAGAATCTGTCCACTACTAATGATGGGACATTTCCAAAAAACAAAATGCACTCTTCAGCAAGCATTTCACCTTTCAAAACACTCTGCCTCTTTTTCTGTTCTTTTCTTGTGATATCTGTTGAATTCATAGGAAAAGAATGAATAACAAATTCTGCTATGCTTTACAGAGGCCAGGGCATTTCCCAAAATGAATGCCTCTGGGCTTGGCTTCAGCCAGGTGTTTATTTTGGGAGTGCGCCACCCCCCCCTCCTCAGGCATTACCCTAGACTTCTCAATGTGGCCTCTGAACTCTGAATCCCAAATACAAGACAAAAGATTGAAAAAATTATCACAAGATAGAGTGTTTTGACACTCAGGTGGCCCTAACCCACCTTTGAAAATGTTTTGGTTCCTTTTCCTTCATCTTGCAGGCGTTTCTCCTGTTTATTGTCTGTTCTTGCCTGTCTGTATATTATTAGATATAGTTGGACCTTCAGCGATCTTCTTCGGTGTGCTTGTTCTTGTTCTCTCCATACACTTTGCTGGAAGAGAACGACTCTCTTGAAGTTGCTCCTGTCCTTTAGTGGCTGCATCTTTCTTTCTTTCTTTTAATTTAACGTCAATACCCGGACCAGAGAGATCCATTTGACGACAATTACATAGTTGACTTGAGCAAAACACTCCTGTTGTCTAGGCAAGAAACTAAGTACAAAG
>Ga0209611_10002135_pt1 | contig 34680 bp, 25 predicted proteins | sample S1TSphgellanicum_3_FD_187693 | JGI IMG/M metagenome (GOLD analysis project Ga0209611, IMG submission 187693) | Host-associated microbial communities from peat moss isolated from Minnesota, USA - S1T2_Fc - Sphagnum magellanicum MG (SPAdes) (version 2) | ecosystem: Host-associated > Plants > Peat...
CAATTTAGTTAAATATGGCTATAAAAAATAGGAAAGTGGAAAAAATAAAACATCCTTCTATATTGTTTGCTACCTACTAGGAACTTAATAAAGAAATTTGGCAATTTTTCTTTAACTTTTTGAAAAAGTTGGTGACTAGAAAACCCAATAAACATTTTCTCCATTAAAAATTAATAAATTCAGTACCCAAAAAAAAAAAATGCTGCAAGTCTAAGATCCTAGTTGCCATTAACAACATAAGCATTTAAAAGAGGCACATAGCCTACAACACATTTTTAGGCTATGGTTCAAGAACTTTTTTCAACAATGTATTCTCCCATCACCAACTTCCAACTAGCACATTTATCAGGAAGGAACTACAATTGCCAAGTATTTGACACATTTATAGAATTCTTTGAAGAAAGGCACATAGTGAAAAATCAACTCTCAATGTGTCTTGGGTGTGACACATTCTCCTCATTGAAGATTTTTTTTCATTTCATGATGTAGAAACATGTTACATTAATTTTAAATATTTACTTCAAAATTACAAACATCTATCTATGAAGAAAGGTAGTTCGTTTATTTTGTTTTGTTTTGTTTGTACTTATGAGATCCACCATACTAGGTTGCTTCAAATCGCATTCTTGGTCTTTCTTGAAGAGGGGTGCATCAAATTGGTTTCATGGTGTTTAGACTTGTAGTGTAGAAGTTTTTGAATATTGAATGATTTCTTCACTGAAAATTAAATTAAATTGTAACTAAAAATTTCGAAAGAATTGGAATGTGCCTTTGGTGTTGGTGGAAAGACCTTGATGAGCACGATTAATGGAATTTATTTGGTATGATTTGGATTCAGAATGTGGGAGATATTGATTTTTAAGTGATTTTTGCCACTAAAAATTCAAATAAATTCCAAAAACCAGGTTTTGGAAGGAAAAATCAGTTGAAAACGGGTAACACTTGGGTCAACGGCACAGGCCACACTAATATGTTTTTAAGTTTTGATTTGGTTTACAAATTCAAATTTACATATTTAGTTACATCTCATTTATTTTTATGATTTAACTAAATTATTTTTATAACATCTTTATATCCAAATGTCAAAACATTACACTAATTTGGATATTTTGATTTGAGAAATGGAGGTTGTATAAATCCAAAAAACCATTCTCAGAATTGCACAACAAGGTTCTCTTATACCAAAAAAATTTGAAATCAGAGGTTCTTTTCAAAATCAAGAACAGAACAAACACCAATTTAGTTAAGTTTTGTTGTACTATCATTGTTTAAGGTGTTGGTTTTAGTGGTCTTTTTGAATGAATTTTGAGAAATGGAGGTTGTATAAATCCAAAAAACCATTCTCAGAATTGCACAACAAGGTTCTCTTATACCAAAAAAATTTGAAATCAGAGGTTCTTTTCAAAATCAAGAACAGAACAAACACCAATTTAGTTAAGTTTTGTTGTACTATCATTGTTTAAGGTGTTGGTTTCAGTGGTCTTTGTGAATGAATTTTGTGATCAAGCCAAAGTAGTGATCACCTATAAGAAGATGTAGCTTATTTAAATACATTGAAGCAAAGAAGTTATCCAAGTTGAAAAGAAATTGATTGATATATTGAACACAACAACACATTTTCAAGTTTGTATTTTTTTCATGTGATGTCATGTGTTAGTTTATCATTTGATAATTAGGGATGCAAAGTTGCAATGTTTATTTAATAGTTACAGGTATTGTGTTTTATTACCAAGTCTCAAAATGAATTAAAGATGCCATCATGGTGACAACAATTTTTTTTGTGATCATCATTTATTTTTCATTTCTCAAAATTTCATCAAATAGTGAACTTATTTTCACATTGGCAAAAAAATTAATGTTTTTTTAGTTTTTTATTTATTGAATTTTCTTAGAAAGTCTTTATTTTTTTTAAATTGCGAAATTTTTTCCTTAATTCCAATAAGTAACCAAAAATGTAAAAGGATGTTAGATTTTTTTTTTTCATATTTTTTTATCACCAAATATGGTTAAATGGTCTTATGGATGATCACCATTTTAACTACATGACAAAATTGAAGAAAAAAAACTATGGGGTGTATCAACTACAACACATTGTGTACTTTTCAATCAAACCCAAAAATGACTATTTTTTTTTCAACTACATCTATAATTACTTAGTCATATAAATCATTAACTTGTAGTGGCAAAGGGCATCAACACAATGCCACTACTATAATTCATTGTTTCTTTGATTGGGTTTTTTAATAAAAATTACCCAAAATGTAAAATATAAAAAAAAAACCACCTTATCAATGTGGACAAGTCAATTTGCACTGCCAATGTGATTGGGTAGTCAATTTGAACCTTGTCATTTTGACTAGCATTGTGATCAACGAAATGGTTATCTATTTGACTAGTGGACCGTGGACCATTTGATTGGATCAAATTTACATTTAAATTAAAATCATTTTTTGAATTATTATTTTAAAAATTAATAGGTAGGTAGGTAAGTAAGTAGGTAGTAAATAGGTCTAAAAATGTCCAAAAAAAAAACATTTATGTAGGTAGGTGTTAGTTTAGCTTACCTAACCTAACTAACCTCACCAAACTACTTTAGTCTATTCTACCTACCCTAACCTTCCAAGCATACACATAAGTTGCAAGTATAAGGAATTGAACTCCAAACCTCCACAATGATAAACCAAGTCCTTACCAATAAACTACACCATCAAAGGTGGTCACCTTTTGTCAAGTTTTTTATCACATATTTATTTCACATAATTAAACATAGTGGCTAAACTCAAGGGACAACTAGTGACTAAAATTAAGCTAAACATAATGCCTAAACATAATAGTTGAACCTAATGACTAAACATAATGGCTAAACATTAGTTAAACCTAGGTGACAATTAGTGACTAAAATCAAGTTAAACATAATGGATAAACATTGGCTAAACCTAATGATTAAAACTATTGGTTAAACTTAGTTGATAAATTTAATGATTGAATTTCATGGCTAAACTTTAATTAAACCTAGTGGCTAAATCTAATAGTTAAATATAATGACTAGACTTTGGTTAAACCTAGTGGTTAAACATAATGACTAAACCTAGTTCATAAACTTAATGGCTAAATTTTGGTTAAACCTACTATTGGATAAATTTAATGGTTAAACCTAATTGATAAATCTACTGGTTAAACTTTATGGTTAAACTTTATGACTAAACTTTGATTAAACCTAACATTGGATAAATCTAATGGTTAAACTTAATAGCTAAACTTTCTAGTTAAACTTTGGCTAAACCTAACATTGGATAAATTTAATGGTTAAACCTAATTGTTAAACTTTGATTAAACTTTGGCTAAACCTAACAGTTAAATTTAATAATTAACCATAAAGATTAAATTTTGGCTAAATTTGTAATGGCTAAACCAAGTTGATAAATTTAATGGCTAAACTTTGACTAAACTTAATGGCTAATTCTAATAGTTAAACATCATGGCTAATCCTAGTTGCTAAACATAATGGATAAATTTCATTGCTAACTTTGGCTAACACTAATTGGTAAATCTAACATAATGACAAAACTTTGGTTAAACCTAGTGTTTAAACATAATGGTTAAACCAAGTTGATAAATCTATTGGTTATACATGGCTAAACTTTGGCTAAATCTAGTGGATAAACATAGTGATTAAACCTTGATTAAATCGAATGGTTAAATATAATGATTAAATTTTGGCTAAACCTAATGGTTAAACATACTAATTAAAACTTGGTTAAACGTAGTGGTTAAATTTAAGCTAAACTTAGTAGGTAAACATAATGGTCATACTTAGGTTAAACTTAATGGATAAACTTAATGATTAAATATAATGGCTAAACTTAACTTATACTTAGTGGCTATACCTAATGGCTAAACTTAAAATATACAAAGTGGCCAAATATGGTTCAACTTAAACTAAACCTAGTGGTTAAACATAGTGTCTAAACCTAATGGTTAAATTTAAGTTAAACCTAAAGGCTAAAATTTAGTTAAAATTTGGGACCTAAGTAAACATAATGGCTAAACTTAATGGCTAAATTTAGGTAGGTAGGTGGGTAGGTGTTGGGCCAAAATTAGCCTAACTCGATTCTGATTAAAATGTATAGGGCATCTAAGGAAGTTTTGGGGTTAACCAAAAAGTCTAAAGGGGTTAAGTTAGTACCTTGACCTTATTCTTGCTATATTAAATGGGTGGGTGGCCTAATTAAGTTAAAGAAAGGGGGAGGTGGGTTAGATTAGGATAAAAATGGATGTCTTACCTTAATTCAGCTAGGCAAAACCTATTGGATAAAGTGATCCGAATAAAAAGGTGGGGTGTGAATTTCTTAAAAACTTTTAGCAATTAGGGTTAGGTCAGGGAGTAAGGATGGCACTTCTATGGGGGCTGAAAGTTGTTGCTGAATTTTTTTCTTTTTCTTAAGTGTGTGGAACACAGAGGAGGGTGGGAGTGAAGGAATGATGATGATGTGGTAAGGTTGAAGTTGGTGTTGTGGATATCATGAGGGGTTGAAAAAGGTGGGGAAGAAGGGAAGTTGGGTTATCATGAAGAAACAAGTTTTTTAAGATACAGTTTAATCAACATAAGCCTTGGGAAGTGGAGGCAAGATCTTCAAGTGGTGGGGCAACGGCTGCTCAAAAAGAAGAGTTCATTATGTATGATGATTGGAGGCGAATGGGAAGGGGAGAAATAAAGGTACTTGAACTGGTTGTTGGAGTAGGACGATAGGAGTAAAAAAGGAAGAGATAGGATGGGTTTGTGGGGGTGTGGAATTGTTGTAAGAACAAAAATAAAAAAGGCCAAGGAGGATGAAAAAGATGAAAGGAAAAGATGGTGCTTGTGTGATGTAAGAAGTTGGAAGAGGTGTTCACAATGGTAGAACTAAGAAGGGTGGTTAAAGAGGGACCAAGGAGATGTTAGGATTATGAATTAATTAGGATCTAGATTTGTGAATGCTAAAATTTAAGGCAATATATTATTCATTGTTCTTGGAAATGTGATGATGTGGGTGCAAGAAATGTTGGATTATATGAACTTTGATGTAGAAGAAATAAGGTGCATTAAAGTTGCAACTGGTCAATGAATTAAAAAAGTAATGGTACATGAAAATATGGTTGTTATCCACATCAGCCAGGAGAAGGGGAACTAAGGTAAAAAAAACTTTAAAAGTAGAACAATTAGGAGGGTAAGTATGGTTGTGAATTATATTAGATAGGAGAAGGAATTCTCACTAAGAGAAAGAAGGGAAAAAAAAAAGGAGTTGCTTTGGGAATAATGGGATTCTATTAGGGCAAAATTTAAGGTAAAGGAAGTGGAGGTTGAATGACAATTGGTTATTCCCCCTTTAACCATGTTTAAAAGGTGAAAGGGAAAAAACCCAGACAAAGGTGTTAATGACATGTTAAATTTGCGCTTAACAGTGGGTAAATAAGTAGGTTATATAAAAATGAGAAAATATAGGTAGGTACATAAGTAGGTCGGTGAAAAGGTATAAGTAAATAGATAGGTAGGTGGGTGGGTGGGTAATAAGTAGGTAATAATAGGTAAACAATTAGCTAGATAAATAGTTAGCTAAGTAAATAGGTGGGAGAATAGGTAGGAGGTAGATACATAGTCAATAATAGACCATGTCACATTTGATTAAAGATCATTAGTCATCTTGATTTAATGTTCAAATTGATTTAAAACCATCGGTCATTTTAATTAAGATCATTGGCCATCTTGATTAAATGTTTAACTTGATTAAAAACCATTGGCCATTTTGACTAAGGTTGTACAACTTGATTATATGTATATAGTCAAATAAACCATTATAATCAAGTTGATCAGTTAAAAAATACATGTGTCCTTCAAGCCCCTGCCTTTAATTAAAATGTACATGTCCATAGTCAAAAATGACAATTTTTTGGTGTTTGCGATAAAATATTTCATTAGTTTTCAATTTGTATTGTTATATATTTGTGATGCTAGTTAGTTGAAAATGCCATTAATCTGTATGACTAACAAAAGTTCAATTTCTTGTAATGATGAAATGGCATGACATATGACAATAAGATGTTGTCAATATATAATCAACATCAGGACTCATGATATTAATTTTTATCTCATTTATTAATTAGTCAAAAATACCATCGATTTTTGAAATTAACAATGATTTAATTTTCATCATGATGACATGGCATGCCATGTGGGAACAAGGTGTTGTGATTATAGTCAACATTGTGATTCATTGGTGTAACAAAACATAATACATGCAAGTATTAGATAAATGTTGCAACTTTAGGTCCCTAGTTATCAAATAATAAAATCACACATGACATCACAAGAAAAATTACAAACTTAAAGATGTGTTATTGTGTTCAATATAAATAGGATAAGTGATAATAACAATTAATTCCCATTGGGTGCAAACAAGTTAATAGGAGCCATTGGTGCCCCTTTAGGTGATTGATTTTTGGGAAATATTCTTAGAAAAAATCTTCAAAAATTTCTTTGTACTATTTTGTTCAGGTTTGTGTTAAAATTTTTCCATAAATATGTCATTTTCAAAGTTTTCCAAGTCCATTTACAAGTCCTTTTATTGCTAAAAAACAATGGTTACAAGCCCTTTTACACTACTTTTGAAGGTCCGAGTGTTAATGAAATAATTTCATATTTTGGACATATATAAAATAAGATATTAGATTTGATAATGTGCAAAACTTTAACTTATTCTCAGGTTTAAATTTTTTATAAAAAAAATTGGTGTAAAAAACATAGAATTAAATAATGGTTATGACTATTTTTGGCTATTTTTTATCACACCCCATTGCATGATTAATAATGAATGTTTGCACTTCCAAATGACAAAATATCAAATAAAACCTTAACACTTGGGTGCAATAAAACACAATACATGCAACTACTAGATGAACATTGCAATTGTAAATCATTAATAATTTAATGTTAGACTCACACATGATAACATTATAGATATTACAAATGGAAACATAGTCTAAACGTTTTTTAAGTAGCATAAAAAATCCTTAGGTAGCTTAGGTAACCCTTATATAGACCCCTAAATAGGTCCATATATAACCTAAGTAACTTAGGTAACCTTTAGGTAGGTGTTTATATAACCTAAGTAGTTTAAGGTAAGTTGAATAGGTCATTTAGATAGGTTAGAAAAAATGTTTATTAAAACATGAATACAATTTATAATACATAAAAAAAGTTGGTGCAATGGGAAAAACTTTGCCCCTCATGAAAGGTTCAAATCCTTGCTTTTACAACATATATTTTTATATGTTAGATAATTTATAAGGCAAATATTGGTTAAGGTGTGTAAATTATGAGACCTAAGCAACTTAAACTAGTTTTTAAAACCTACCCTAAGTAATGACATGTGTCAACATGGTATAAGTTGAAATTAGTAAAATTACCAATTATATATATAATAATATTTACATAATATTTTTATAAATAAATATAAATAATGTGATTACATTGCTTAATCATAAAATTAGTTGTGAAATGACAATGCTACAACTTGGTGTTACATATTGTCTTTTGTGACTAGACCTTATAACAATTGCATGTGGTAATTATGACTAAAAACTAATTGTTAATCCAATTGTTGACTTGCAAATTCCTTGTATTGAAATATGAAGATAGTCCAAAAACATTTCACAGTTCCCCACATTTTTATATCATAGTTATGAGTTTGTTTCAAATAGTGCATTTATGGAACAACACACTTCAAAAACTGGAAATAAAAAATGGATGTTTTGTATGATATTTTTAGTTTTTTTAATTTGGCACTACAAAAGGATGGACAAATTGAGAACTAACCAAAGGTTACCTACATGTAAAATGAAAAAAATTGATTTCAAATCATCTTGTTTTGATGTAAAATTTCATGTACAAGGAATTTGATGAATTTAACAACCAAAATCATGACAAAATAATGGACATATTTTTTGCACACTCATAAATGCACATGTGCAATCGAATTTAATTCTAAAAAATCATATGCATTACTATCAAACATCAACATCAATATAAACCAAGCATGTATTGACAAAATATTAAACATTTATAGAAAAACGTTCAAAAGATCTAATGCAATGTAAAAAATACTAGTTATTCATGCAATAACACATTTAATGATTATGTAACAATGCTATCAATTGTTGTTATCATCACCACCAAGGAAGATCTAGATTTGAATAGTCAAGCATTAAACAAAAGCATTGAAACAAACGCAACTCAATGTTCAACACAAAACTACAAATGTACATCATTAATGCTTGGGTAGTTCACAAATTGTTTTCTAAAAAGTTTTATTGTCCATTGGTTATGAGAATCAATTTAATTATTCTACATATCCCATACTTAAAAGAAAATTATGATGCAATGGTTGAAAATGTTTTCAATAAGTACGAGGTTGTGGGTTCAAATCTTTTATAATCATTCTTTCAGGATTGATTTTATACAAGAAAATGTTAGTTGCCAACTAAGAATGGTTGGTCCAAGTTTCCTTAGGGGAACATGATTGCTCCGGGCAACTTGAGGCCATTACAATGGAGTTCCCCATTCAATGGACCCATGAAACATGGGTTCATGAGGCAAATGAGCCCAAGTTCTTTGGAAAATAGTGATATTCTAAAATAAATCGACCCAAGTTCTCCAAGGCAAACATGGTTTCCCCATGTTCCTCATGGTACCATGATTGCCCAAGGTAACTTGGGTCCATTGGAAAGCAACTTAGGTCCATTGCTATGGAGGTTGGGTTGTGCAACGGGCCTAGGGAAAGATGGTTGTTTAGGGCAAATGGCCCTTGTTCCCAAGGAAAACATGGTTCCTTGATACAATTGAGCCTAAATTCTCCTAGGTAAACATGTTTACCCCATGGAACTTTGGCTCTAGTTGCAAGTTCCCATCAAACTTCAACTTTCCTTCTCTTATTTTTAAAAGTGTCAAGCTTAGTGCAACATTTAATTTGTTATTCTTATTTAGTCTTTGTTGATTTTGATGTAATGAAAGCCCAATTTTTTGTTCTCTAAATCACTCCTATATCAAGGTTAATAATATTCAACCTTAATAGTAGAAGAACTAACTTCACATTAATTTTTTTCAAAACAAGTTTATTAGATATTTAGACATGTCTATCATTTGTCCATTTAGAAACTTTATAAAGAGAAAAAAATTGTCAAAGAAAAAGTTTTTACACCTTTTTCTTCAAATATTAATATTGTTTATTCATTGATGATTAAACTCAATTATCGCATTGTGAAAAATGCACTAGAATTTGTCACATACCATAGTTTCAACCCATGTGATTAAGAGGCCAAATCCAACATTAGTAGGGATTTTGTAATAAATTCAAAGGATATCAATTGCAATTCTTAAAATGAAAAGTTATTAAATTGCTATTATTAAGTAATGATTAGAATAATTTTGAAACAAATGGAAATTAAGGTAACAACTAGTACATTGTAATTGTGGTCTACATGAACATTAGTTTTGACATTGTAATAATCATGTCCAATTAAACTTAAAATAACTTGCAATATGCAACTAATCCATACATTGAAGGAGCATGTGGTACAATTGTCACCATTTGCTTTCTTTTTCAACCTGTCATTTGATTTATTTTTTCAATTAATGAAACATCATTAGCAAGTTGCCACACTTTTGAAGCTTTGCCTTCCTCTTCTCACCACTAATGTAGTTGGTGATTTTGTTGGGATGGGATTAGGTGAAGTACATACCAAAGTTAAAGGTTGATGATCTCTATTATGAAGATAAAAGCCCAACCCATTACCCCACCCCCTCCCACAAGATTTCTCATGTGGGACACCATTCTCACAACACCAACCTTGTTTCTCTACTTAAGGTGCTAGCTACAGGGGCAGCTTCAACACATGTCTGTCAAATAATTAATTAATTTTGAAAATTCCATGTGGAAAATCTAATATTACTGAATATTCCAAAGATTCTCCACTTTCAGTTCACCAGATTTTGCTCTTTGAAATAAATTTTTGGGGAAAATTTCAACATTTCTACACATAATATAATTGTTGTTGAAAGCCGCCAAGCCAAGGGTACTACACTAACCAAGTCCAGATTTTTGGACAGGTGTTTTCTCTGGCAGCAACAGACTTCTGTAAATTTCCTGTGGACTTTGGATACCCAAGGACACAGCTGGTGCTCTTGTTTTCCTGCATGCTCCATACCTGAAGGATTGAGTTTTTTTTGTCTTCTATATAATCAGACTCATAAATAAAACTATAAAGAACTCTAACTGAATCACCACCTCTGAGAGGAAAAAAATAAGTGCATATGGGCAATGGAAAGAGGTTCTCAGTCAGTCACTCCCTCCAGCTTCATCAGCTTAATAGCTTCAAAAAAGATCTCATAATCCAGCTGCAATGGGTGTGTGTCAATGCTTTAACAGTAGCAAGTTGAGAATCATCTTTATTGTAAAATCATCACTCAAGTGAAGTGCAGGCTTTTTCCTTGTTTACATCATTTCCCAGTTGTTTCTTTTCTCAAATAATAATACTTAAACCCAGTTAAAGAGCAAGCACATGGGGGCTGCAAATCAAGGATGTCTCTAGTAAGTACTGTTGCAGTAGGCTAATGAAATTGACCAAATACTTATTATAGTAGAGCTACCAAAACAAAGTTGGTGTGTGATTCTATTCTGGGCATGTTCAATGCTTCAATAAGTTTTTTGTGATGGCCAATCAAAGTAATTCCTAGCACAAAAAAACAGAAAAATAAAACACCAAGTTAGTGTGGGCAGACAGCAGCTAATTATCAAAGTGGCTTGTAAGTAAGAGATCCTCACTCAGAATTTGCAACTTCTAAGTCCAATTTAGTTGGACACTTATGGAAAGCTTTGGTATTGTCTGTGACACCATAGTACTGGAGATATCACACATCTGATTTTGTTACTAATTGTTGCAACTCTCATCAGCAATTTTTTAAGTCTCTTTTTTCTTTCTGGTTTCATTTCTAGCATCTTATGTGTGTGTTCTCAATTGTGTCTTATGCTACTAGATAGACTGCCAACATGATCAAAACTAACAAAGTCACACACATATAAAAATATTCACATAAATAGACTCCAGAAATAGTCCTTGAAATTAAAACCCAAAAAGGAAAAGGAAAAAAAAAAAACAAGGAACTTCGTTCACATTGAACTTGGTGATGTTCTCTGATAAATACTTGACAATGGTGATCAAACATATTTGACAGGTTTGCATCATTTGTGTGAGCTCAAACAATTTATTTATTTGTTGTTCTACATTTTTTTAATATGACGTTCCCAGAGGGTCCCTCCTCATCCAAGAATGTACTAAGCTTGTAACCTCAAAGGTAAGGAATACTGACAGCCTTGCTATTCAAAGTGAGAAGTACTTTGTTTATCACACAGCAAAAAAAAACCCACAATGAAATTTTCCAAAAAAATTGTTCTGGACTGAAAATTTATTGAAGGAAAACTCTTTTCTTACATACCCTTTTAATTGAAAGGCTGATTGGATTAGTGTTCTTTGGTTTGAATGAAACATTTAATTAGTGTTTAGGGTTCTAGCCAATTCTTTTTAAGTACTGAATTAAGAGGTTGACTGAATTATTGTGATTTGGTTTTGAAGAACAACTAAATTAGGGTTTAAGGTACAGGGTTCAAACTTTAGACACCTTTTGAAAGGAAATTAGGGCCTCAATTTTAAAAGGATTCTTGGTAAAAATATGGTGTGTTAGCTTAGTAGCTTCAATAGGTGACAATCATTAGACACTGAATGCTTAACGATGATTCAGCCTGGACTTCAACAAAAGGCCGCTCTCAGTGTGCCCTTTTCACTATGTTGATTACTTTCACTGACTGGGCTTTGGAAACTGCATAACAACTTATGTTCACTACCATTAGTACAACTCCACAGCTGTATTGTGTCAGGACAGCAATCTCTGGATGCAAAACACAAATAGCTGTACCTAAAGGGCCTGGTTCCTGCAAGTACCTCTTCAGCCTTGGGTGAACTAGCACCTAGACTGGGTACTATGGTAAAAATTGAAAACCTCAAATGTTTTTGCATTGCTCTAGACGATTATGTATAGACCATACTTATCTGTAAAGTCACGCGATTAAGGGGCGAGAATGGCCAATTTTGGCATAATAGGACCTCACACGCGTAACTGGGAATGAAAATTTTACAAAACGAAATAACAGGGTCCCGAACTAGTTTTTCCACCAATTTTGGTGGTAAACTCAATTTCATCCTGTCTTTCCTTTTTCCTTAGCGCCTTCACTGCTGCTAGATATATTTTCACTGCTCTTACCTGTACAACTACTATAATTACTCTCGAACCTTGTGCATTAAATGCTGAGTTTCAGCATTTCATAGTGAGATTTAATAAAATTTCCTTACTTTGTGGATACCACTCAAAGAGGGGATAGGGGGTGAAAGAGAGGGTGAAGGGGGGGTGACTTTACGGATAACTCTACCATCTTAAGACTAAATCAGGGTTTAGAGTCCAATTTTAACATTTCCCACTTTTATTCTAGCCTATAAGAAACCTCGATCAAGAAGGTGGAGGTACCAGAGTAGGTGCTGGACCACTCATTCACTCTGGGCCCTCTGGATGGGTAAAAGAGCTTGGAAATGTTTTCTGTGTAGGGTAAAACCCTAATCGAGAACATTATCAAAATGAGGGAGCACAAGGCCATGTGAAGTCTAGTTCAAAATTTAATCTTGGATGGAGCCCTTCAAAATCAAGAAAGTTGAAATTTTATTGATCTCCAATCTCAGGGTGAATGATATACCTGAGTATTATTGATGTCATGTTGTAGCATTTATTGAATGCTTCCCTTTGTTTCCAAACATAATTCTTTTACTCATTTAAAATTTCAGGCAATTAAAAAATTTATAGGATTTAAATTTGAGCACTTTCCAAAGTAATCACTTTAAGCCAAACCAGGCCTCCGAGGAGGATTTGCCCCCTACATCTCACATAGTCTTCTTGTTGAAGATTGGAATTACTTACTGGTAACCCTAACCATCCCTCATGAGAATCTTGGCACTCGAATTGGGTGTCAGGTCACAGGTTAAACCCATAACCTTCAACCTCCAGTTCGTTAGGGACCTACTAGTTAGCACATGGTATCACGCTGGGCTCTCATTGGCCCAATGATTCCATAGCCCTTTTGGTACTTGGATGAAGAGTTCATAATCTCTCTCTCTCCATGAGCATCTCAATTCTCACAAGGGACGCTTATGTCCAGTAACTCGCTTGAGCACGCTGGTTACTTGCATGCTCTCGCCAGTTACCTAGTTGTATAATTGCACAAAACACTCTTGTTGGTCATTGACTAAGGAAAAACATTCAATCCACCACACATTGCACATTTGAGAGCCTTCCCAATTTGGCTGCATAATCTTGAAAAAGAAAAATGATGATGTACAGGTGGTGCCCAAACATGCCCTAATTTCTAAGAAGATTAAAGGTTTTGTATGCCCAAAAAAAGGAGGATTGGTAAGCCCAAAAGGATGGGCACAATTGGAGTTTGTGTAAGTGTTGGTCTGGACTCTGGTACAATGTTTTTTCTTTCCCAATTTTGTGATGTTGCTCAATTGGCAATCATCCATAAGAATATTTAGGCAAATTTTGTGACATCTATTGTAGTTTGTTTTGTTTTGTCATGCTGGGATCTCCCAAACCAGAGTGCTTCATGCTGTGCTCTTGGTATCTTTGGAATGCTCAAAGTTTATATCACAAATTTCAGAGCTAAGTTGTGGAAGATATTGACTTTTTGAGTGGATTTTGTTGCTGGAAATTCAAACAAAATTGCAAAAATTGGGTTTGGAAGGAAAAATGAGTTGAGCCCTCAATGTGTTCACATTGTTGAATTTAGAAATTTTCAATTCTGAAAATGTGAAAAATAAATAATGCATTCACACTTGGGCCAAATGGCACAGGCTACACTCTAGTTCAGATTATGAAAGTAAAAAAAATCTGAAATGCCTTTTCATGTCGTAGGTAGTTGTGACAATTTTTGGCAATTTTTTTCTCAAAAGAGAATTTGTGATAAAATATTCTGTTTTCAAATATTTTTTGATTGCCTTTTTCTTCGCAATGAATTCTTTCATTTGTACCAAAAAAGAAAAAAAATTATAAAATGGCAAAAACTCGCCACCAAAAAATTCAGTGCTCTGGTGTATAGGCTTATGCCTGGTATTGACAAGGTATTGAAGACCATACCAGCCTGCTATATAGGTAATATTCTTTGATACTAGACCAACACTGGTTTGTACTAAACTTTCAAATGGTAGGCAAGTAGCAATTGGGGTCAACCTTGAAAGTACACATTGCAACAACCATGATAACAACAAATCAATTTCAGAGAACCTAATGCATCCAGAATCCAGATGCAATTGATGGGCTCCTCTGAACATAAAATAGAACATTGCAGGCAAGCCCATATCCTTGGTTTTATGAAGAAAAAACACCAATGCTGGGATAGGATCATGATGTTTGTTGACCCGATCAAACACAAGTGTAATGTGGTGTAGAGTAAAGGGACCTATTTTGTTGCGAATCCTCTAACATCACACACCGATTCCCCCATTATCGCACTGTTGTTCCCTATCCTTGCACACAAAAACACTATGGTCGCACACTAGTGTTTCCTATCCTTTGACAAGAGCAATTGGGTTTTGTCAAATGAAAAAGCAATCTTGGGTATTATGTGTGCAAGGGTACTCTTGGTGTACATGTACATGGTGACAGATTTCACTTGCCCTCCAAATATACTGAAATGTTCTGCTTGCGCTTTACATTTGCTGCTACTCATTGCACATTGGTGTATGGGTTAGTGAGGAGCAACTTAGCAATTAATTATTCATCCCCTTGCCGCTCATTTCAGGATCCCAGGTATGGGGTAATATTGTATGGAGTATGGACTTCTGTCATTCTTGCAGAAAGTAAGCAATTATACTCTTATCGCCTCCTATCTGCTGCATATTAATTTTGTTTGTTTGGCATGCTTGAGCCTATATGTCTTTATTGGGCATGATTTTGCTATGATATTCAAACTTTCATTATTCACCTCTAGTTTTGCATGGTAGAGACACTCATTAAGTTATGTTGTGGGCAACAATTTGTGCTTTGTTGTGCAAAGTAGGTAGGCTGGTGAGCGAATATTTAAGAATTCAAACAAGGTCAAATCCTCACACATTGTTCCTCTGCTTTTGAAGCTCAAAGAACAGTTTTAGCCTTCCACCTAGCGCTTCCCAACACTGCAAAAATATCTCAATTCAATAAAGGAATGGACAAGATATGAGGTGTTTGGTATAAGCAGTACAGTGTTCAGTGACAGGTGAATCAAAACACAATAGGATTTCGAGTTTAAGATCTTTGATCGCTGCATCTTTGCCTTTTGGAATACAAAGAAATTTTGTAAAGCCCTAATTGGCACACCCATTAGGTTTTAATCATTCAAAACACATTAAAAATACTTCTATGCAATGGATTTTTCCATTTGTTTCCCAAAAAAACACACACACACTAATAATGAGGAAGATGGGGGGCTGCAACTAGAGAGGGGTTTAGAGATTTTTCACAGATGATATATGCATAAGAATATCTCAAAAGAGAAAAACTATGGGTATGGGTAAGTGCAATGGTAGTGTCCATGGAGGCAAGGCAAACGTCAACCTCGGGTATGTCTTAGGGTTTTCATAAAATCATACCAATTGATTCCAGTTTTACATATCAAGGTGCATACCCAAGTTCATCAAAATCCTATATACTAAACCAATGCTGATAAGGACTTATCACCCAAGGCAATATCAGCTTCGTACCAATTTTATATCAGTTTCAATATCAATGTTGTCCAGTTCATATATTTCAACAACGGACCTTAACAAGAGGTCCTTTAGTCCTGGTTCCAACTTTTTTTTAAATTCTGAAAGAGCCCTTGCGACTGGTTCAAGGACCTTTTTAATCCCATAGAACCTCTGGTCTAGTTCCAAACCTGGTTCTTAGAATTTCTTCAAGACTCTTGGTTCATGGGTTTTGAAAAAAAACATTCCCAGGCAGGTCTGGTTTCACACCAGATCCAGTAGAAACCTATGCAAACCCAAAACTGAAAATTTTCTAATTACTAGCATTGTACAACCAATGAAAGTGTCCACCTATATCAACTACATGCTTAAAAATTTTATTAAAAATTTAATTTAATTAATTAAAAAAAAGAAAGCTTGCATACTAGAGACAAGTAAAGCTCTGTTTCTTATCCCATAAAATTTGGGAAACAATGGAGAAAAAGCACAATGACTTTGCAACTTGCCTTTTCTGTTTGGGTCTTACAACATCTCTGCATAGGTAGTGTCCTGTGCAGCGACTCTGGCAAAGTTGATCAACTGAGATGGGCATGGTTTGTAGTTTGTACAGTTGGTGTGGAGTGTTACTCACTGCTAGCAGCCATTGCCAGCAGCATATAGAGGTGACGTTGGCTGACTTGTTAGTACCAAGGTGTGTACTAGTAGCTGGGGCTGCCCACCAGCTTCATCATCCTCTAAAAAAGTCCTGCCATGGTTCTGTTCCTCGTTCTACTTGGCCCTTGTAATCTTCAAGGGTATTCATTTTGTGGAGCTTTAGGTTAATATTTTGTTTCTCTCATGTTCATCAACTAAAGTATTTATTTCTTTTCACTCCCTAGCTGAGTTTTGATTTCATCGGCTCAATGTTTAGCCAGGCCAGGTCTATCTCAACATCTTACAAAACTACCATGGATCTAGAACTAATCAAACAGAGAAAGAGAAAAGAACAACGAAGTGAACGAACGCCTCCACAAAATGATGAACTAAAGGGTGCCTAAACACAACCCAAGAGCCTCTTTTTATTTATCCATTTGATCACAGTTTGGACAACCTCAATAGGCCTAGGAGTTGATTACCATGTGAATTCTCATTGAGGAGAAAATTTGAAACAAGTTAATTAACCAATATTAAAACAAATCAGCCCACTCACACCATCAGGCACAAATGTATGAATGACTAATGGAATGCATGAATGGATAAATTGACCACACAATTTTTGTATCATTGATGAAGTTTTGTAGGGACAAGCTCCACCCTGCCTGTTTGTGACTGACTCCAATTGATGACCATGTCATTCGTGTACTTGGGCTTGAATATGACCTTCAGTGAAATACAACACATGAAAGGGTATAAAGACCACCAGCAAGACAGTTGGGTACAAGCCCAAAAGTCTTTCAAAGTACACTATTAAGTACTCTTAGGCTTCAGCTGTGCGCTTCACAATATGGCACCAAGGACCTAAGAAAAGTTGAAGAATGAGCAATGCCCACTTTGCACTTTTACATTAGCATGGTAGTTTAGTACTCATTCTTCAACTTTGCAAAGCAAACTACCATGCTAAAGTAAAAGTCAAGGCAGATTTTGGAGTTGATATGAGTTGTTTTGTTAAATACTTTGATGTAAAACATGCTCTTTTGTTTTCCATCACCTCCAAAAATCTGTTCAAAACAAATGCAAAAAATCACAGAAGCTGATGATATGTACTTGGAAAATACGGAAGGACCAGTTTGTTGGCAGATTTTTAAAAAAGATAAAAGACTAGTAAGCATAGCATGGGATGGTGGAGAAAAGCAATGCCTGACCTGACATAAATTGTTTCTTCTTGTTTACAGGTCAGGTCAGGCTGATAGTTCACAATGTTGAACTTAAGAAGAGATCAACACGACATCTCTTAGACATAATGTCCCTATTAGGTGTTCATTACAAAATATTAGTGTTTTATTTTGTGTGTAGTTATTTGTTGTTGAAACCCAGTTCAATGTGATTGAGGTTTTAGTTTTTTTTTGGTGTTTGGGACTTTGTCCTCATAGGTGTCCTTGAATCCTGATCTTTGGTGCATGTTATTATATGAGCAACTTTGTTAGTTCTTTACTGTTGAGCATCCATTTAGTAATGCATAACATCTCTCTTTGCTAACTCTATTGAACCTACTTGTCAATAGACTCTCCATACTTAACCTAACACTATGGACAAACACCACCAAAATTTCCCCACCTACATTCCAACTCTTGAAACACCACCAAGGTGAGTCAAACAATATAAAATACTGTAACATACAATACTCACAGCTTTCAATAAACCAGAAAGATTAACTACTATAATGGACAGCAATCACTAACCAAAAACATATGATTTGCTTGATCCCCAACTAAAACATGGACCTGAAGCTGCAATCCAAACTAGATCCATCAAAGCTCCAATACCCATCCAACTCTTTCCAGCTTCTAACCAAACCTGCTTATTGTCAGAGCAGTGGAAAATGTCAGTGAACAATGTTAATGAACCCTTACCCTGAATCCCAACCCTCAATTTATCGTTATGAATCCTGTGAACAGGAATCCTATGAATGTCCAAAATAATGATTCTGATACAGACCAGGTGAGGCTTACAAGGAAGTAGATGAAGTCCTAAAGAAATGGAGCACCAGCCAGTGGTTGTTTTCTAGTGTAAAATTTTACACTATGACAAGTTTTAAAGTTCAAAGTGCTAAAAATCACTGATTTTGAACTTTTTTGGTTGCTAAAATTTGAAATCTTTTTCACAAAGAAATTAGCCCTTTTTTTTCTTAATGAGGCAGTCAATATTGAAAAAGGATGCTTCTCTTGTTGTAAATAAATTGTTTGCTCCAATTTGTTGGCCTTGCTTACCAAGGTAAGGATATTGTGTTTAGATTCATTATAGAGAATAGTAGCTTAAGGGATTTTGGCCCCCTATGTTATAGATCTATTTTATGTGAGGATTTTTGAATGATGATATTTTGGTTTGTGCTGGAACTTGAGATTAGTTACAGAGTTCTAATATCTTGAAGGGTTTTGTTTTCTTTCAGAGGATTTTTTGAACATTATAATTTTGCATGGTGAAATATTTGAGTTTTCATAATTTTATTTTTTTTAAAACATGTATTTAATTAATTTTGGACTAAATTTTGAATTTTGAATTTTTTTAATTTGGTGCTTTAAATTATTTTTTTTATTGAATTTGAGCAAAACATTGAAAATATTATTTGTTGGAACATTAATGAGACAAAACATTATTAATATATATTATTACATCACATGGTGGTCATCAAATCAAAGTTTCTCTTCAAATTTTTAATCTTCAAAATGATAACTTGTTAATTCTAAACTTGGCAAAAGTCCAAAATTACATACTAAATACATGATTTAAGATACTTTTTATTGTAAATGGCAAGGCCACAGAGTGACAGACCCCTTGTTATATAGGTAGATGATTGCCACTTAGTCTACATCACAAAGTTCAAAAAGTAAAAGCACTGGGACCAGGAGAGCAAGCAACTAGAACAAGAAAGATGTGTACAAGGCATTATTAGGTAGCTTGTCAGACTTTTTCTTTTTAAAAACAACAACAACAACGTGGTCCCAGTTAGATGGGTACACCTCTCTTTAGTTATATGCGGTCTCTTCTCTTAGGGTCAGATCAGGAAAGGATCAATTTAACGCCCAAAAACAACAACATGGTCCCAGTTAGATGGGTACACCCCTCTTTTGTTATATGTGGTCCCTTAGGACCAGATCGAGAAAGGAGCCATTTAACACCAAAAAACAACTACATGGTCCCAGTTCGATGGGTACACCCCTTCTCTTACTATATACGGTCTCTTAGGGCCAGATCAAGAAAGAAGCCATTTAACACCCAAAAAACAACATGGTCCCAGTTAGATGGATACACCCCTCTTTTGTTATACAGGGTCCCTATAGGGTTTAGGGTTTAGGGTTTAATGCCCAAAAAACAACATGGTCCCAGTTAGAGGGATAAACCCACCTTTTGTTATATACAGTCTCTTAGGGCCAGATCAAGAAAGAAGCCATTTCACACCAAATTTACCCCTCTTTCTTTGGATATTCTTGGATTTTGTTTCAAGTGGTCTGGACTAAGAGACCCTTAAGAAGGCTGCCTGTGCCCCCCTCTAAATACAACTGCCAGAAGGAATTGTGGGTGAGAACTAAAAAAGTTTGAACTCCTGGACAGAGCAAAATCAACACCAACCATCATACTGTGCAAGATGGATGGTGTGTGGATAGGAAACACTTGTTCATTGTGTTTGTGTCCCTTACCTAACCACAATGGTTAGCTATCTACAAACTATCCAAATGCATCTACCCACCTTCTAGCCACCAATTGCACTCCCTGCCTACTTACTTCCCTATGATACTTACCCACTTACTTAGGGGAAGTTAGAAGTTACTTAGGTAGTGTGAAGGGGGCGGGAAGGGGAAAAGAAGTGTTAGTTAACCCTCCTAAAACCCTGCTAAACCCTAAACCTTGGAAACTCAGTTGCGTTTCATCCAAAACTGAGTCATAACATTTGGGTTTCCAATGGATGATGCACTGGTGGGTACTAGGGTTTTTTTATTCAAATTTCTCAAGTATATCCACTGGTGAGGATCCCCTGCATTAAATGGCGACTGTCCTGGGTGAGCTGTAGCATTTCTTCAAAAGTGCTGGTGGTACAATTGACAACCTTGGAAGTGCCTAGGTCTAGATGTGACTAATTTAATTATTTTTACATCAAAAAATGACGAAAAATCCCTATAATCACAAAATTTTCTATTTTTTTCATTTTCTGAAAAAAAAAAAAGAATCTTCACCCTGTAAAATTTTGCTCAAAGGAAAACACCAGTGGGTACTAGGCTACTCATATAATCCTAAAGATTCTAGGCCAAAATATTGCCTCTTTACCTATGATAATACTTACTAGCAAGTTAAGTAGGTAGTGTGAGAGGGGAAGCATCGGCATTGGGGGCTTTGTAGACCTACCCTGATAAACCCTCCTAAACCCTAAACCTCAACAACTCAGGTGTGTTGCATCCAAAACTGAGTCATAGGTACTACAAATATTCAGAAAGTGTCTCTAACTGGGAACTTATGTGGCCAGTTTGGCCAAACTGGTGGCAAAACCCAAATTTTTGGACAGCCAGTTTTGAACTACAATGAGAAAGGAGAATAAACTGGGAAAATTTATTAAAATTGCGCTCAAACTAGTTTAGTACCCAATCCTTCCTTCTCACTTTGTTTGAAGATTGAACTAGGTAGGTAATGTAAGTAAATAGCTAGCCTTGGTGGGTATGTAGGTGTGCAAGTAGGTAACCTCAATGGGTATATAGGTAAATAAGTAGGTAGCCTCAGTGGGTACATAAGTGTGTAGGTAAGTAGCCCAAATAAATAAGTAGCCTAGGTGGGTAACCTAGGCAAATGAGTTGTAGGTAGCTTAAATAAGTAGATAATTTCGGTGGGTAGACAAGTGATAACCTAAGTAGTTGTATAGGGAACATAGGTATGTATGTGGGTAAATAGGTAACTGAAATGAATGTATAATTTTGAAAACTTAGGTATTTTGGTAAGTAGGTATGCAAGTGGTTAGGTAAGGAGGTGAGTAACCTAAATAGGTAAGTAATGTGGGTAGGTGGATAAATTGGTAACTGTGTAACTTAGGCAGTTGAATAGGTAGCCTAAGCAGGTACATGGCTGGTGTGAAACAAGTGTTTACTTGGTATTGAGATTGGTATAAATTAATACAAGCTTTAGTATTACCTTTGGTCCCTACCAGTGTTTAATGATTTTCTCACATTTATCAAGAATCTCCAGTTCCAGTTTTGGTTTCAGTTTCACACATAAACAGTTTCACACATAAGCACAATCAAGAATCCAGTTCCAAGTGTGAGTGTACAAAAACAAAATCTAGGGTAGAATGGCCGGTGAGTGAACACTTAAATGTTTAGGCCACGCTGGATCGAAAGGGAGGGCTTTGTTGTTTCTCATGTCCAAACAAAACTTGAATGCCTCCTCTTGGGGCATCTTATTCACTAATTTTTTTCAAAAATGGATTAGAAATGAGAAAGTTATGCCCCAACCCCAAGTAGAGGGGGTCGAGAACTCAGAAAAACAAACCATAGAACATTACAAAGCTGGCTTCAGAACATCTCAAAAATTCTTTGTATGTTGCTCTGTTGCTATTACAGCTCAAGGAGTACAACTGAAGGTTAAATCATTTAAAATGAACGAGAAATGAGAAAGTTAGAAGCTTTGAAAATGGGAGGGGTCTAAAGAGAAGAAAGAAAAAAAAAACGAGTTTTGTAAGTTGAAAAGCTTAGTTTTCTTCTTGCTATTTTTCTAATACTCCTTTTCCTTTGCATTTTCAAAGATGATTTCTAGAGCTCAAGGTAACATTCTCATAACATTTTAAATCACTCAAAATGAAGCACAAATGACAAAGATCTAAAGAAGTGTTCAATCATAAGATAGTGATCAATGATGAGCAGTTCTACCCTAGTTCTTCAGAAAATAAATTTCAGTTTTGATTCTTAAAATCAGACCTGACTCCAATCCATTGACAATGAACCCCTGATTCTAAATTGGATTTTCAGAAACACATATACCTTACCCTAAGGTCAGTTTCATCGTTAAATAGTCCTTAAAATAGTGAAATGAAATTTTGTGAAAATATGAAGAAGACATGTTGAAAATCATCATAATTATCAAAGGCTACATTCCAAATAATTTCACTACTCATATCACTATATTATGGTAGATGATGGGAAAAAATATAATTCCAAAAAATATATATATTCATTTTTTGAAAAAAAAAATTATTCGTTTTGTCAATGTGGAAATTGACCCTAGTCTACAGTATGTCAGTTAAGTTTTAAGTCCCACACATAAAATAGAGGTGTAAACCTGGCTTCAGTTCCAAGTTCTTGAAAAAGCAATAACCTGATTCCAGTTCTAATTCCAGTTCTTAAACATTGAAAATCAGAATTGATTTTAGTTCAATTCTTACTAACTAAGACCCAGGAATCTACTGCAGCAAACCAAGTACCTCTCATATTAATTGGATGAGGTGGCTCCCAAGTTCTATTTTGTTTTATTTTATGTTTGCAACTAGCCAATTTGACGGGTCCATCACTCCAAAAATAAAATAAAATGAAACTATGGATGCTCCCCAAAATAGAAGGTTCTATTTTGACGTATAGAGTTCCTCCCCTTTGGCCCAGCTATATAGGTGAAAGGAGGACAACATTTGCCAAAGCATTCAGGATAAAAGTGAGCTGCTATGCAGAACATGTTGAGGAACACAATGGGAATTTGAGGAACATATTGGGAACCTGATGGGAACAAGGGAAAAATGAAAATCCTGAATTTTTTTCTTGCAATAATTTTTTTTGGGAGAAATTTTTACAATTAAAATTTCAGCACCTTTTAAATAATATTCTCTAGATTTATTATCTAGAGAATATGGCTTTAAGCAGCTCATTAAATATGTATATAATTCAAAAAAATATTATTTCAATACCCTTTCAAAAAAAACATGAAAGGATACAATAACATATGTCTTTTCATGTCCATGTTATATAACAAAATCAAAATTGAGAATAACAAAAATAATGATGACCTGTTGAAAACCAAATGGGAACATATGAGGAAAATAATAAGGAGAGAGAGAGAGAGAGGGGATATCATTAAATTGATAAACCTCAATCTCCCTTATCATTATTCCTCCCTTTTTCTCACATTTTCAAAATGAAACTTCAATTAGAATTTTAAATTTTATTTAACTATTTAAGTACATTCCATAAATCTAGAGCTTTAATCTTCCCTGGTCATTCTATTGTTAATACAAAGCACAAGCATTTATTTATTTATTTATTTGTTACATAATACATGGTGGGCACTGGGTGACATAAATCCCAAATTTCTTCCAGCCCAAAATTTTCCTGCCGAGTGAATCATCCAAGGGAAGGCTACATGAAAGCTGGAAGGTAGGTAGGTAGGTAGGTGGTGGAAGGCAGGGAGGGAGGGAGGGAGGGAGGTAGGTAGGTAGGTAGGAGTCCGATAGAGGGGGAAGGAAAAGAGCACACATTTGTTGCTTGCAGTGAGCGTGGCGAGTACAAGATCGTGGCCAAAGTCGAGTCGCGGAAACCGTCGGATGTCGTCAGAGTGCCTGTAACACAGATGATGATCAGTAGCAGCTGCTGATGCTGCTGCTGCTGCTGTCAGAAGAACCGGGAAGTCTATCGGATCGTGCAATTGCAGACGTAGTTGCAGCTGAGCTTGCAATGAGCTGCGTGTAGTTTTTCTGTATAAATCAGGGTGTCTTGCAGGAGACTTTCATCATTCCATTTACCCTCTTTTCTTCTTTCCACCCATTCCTTCCCGTTCTCTGCTCGCATCCTTTGCAGCAGCAACAGATAAGAAACCGCAAGTTCCTTCACAATTTCGTGAGAAGATTGAGTATTGAGTAGAGGAAGCTCCGGCTCATTCATGTCCTTTGCAGATCGAGAAGAAAAAAAGTTTGCTTTTCTTCTTAATCTCCGTATGTGTTGAGTACTGAGCGGAGGAGAGAGAGCTTCTTCGCACATTTGAGGAGCTGCTGAGGGAGCTTCCCTAGTGCAATGCAGCTGGCTCAGTGTTTCTTCTTTCTCATTGTAAACTGAGGACCAGCAAGACTCGGAATCACCAGCAGACGTACTCATCTTCTCTAGAGCTTCTCTTATGATCCGCACTACTAGTGTCGCATAGTGTGTATCACTAGGTGAAGAATCAGTCGTATATATTCAGTCAGTAGACTTTCGAAATGAAGAGCGCGTCTTCCGGCCGGTCGAGCTGCTTCGTGATTCTCAATCTGCTGTTGGTTTCGTCGACATATGTATTGTCAACGTCACCTCAGTTGGTGCAATCGACAGCAAGAGCGGACTTTATCACTAAGCACAAGAACGATGCCGTCGAGCTGGGCACCAAGAAATCGGCGATTGGCGCCGTGAGTACTATCGTGGTGCATCAAGGGGGCTTAGGGGATTTCAAGACAGTGGGTGAAGCAATTGCTGCGATCCCGCAACACAATACAGCACCCATCACTGTGTACATCCGCGCGGGAGTCTACGAGTAAGAGATTAGAATTGCTGCAATGTTGATTCTCACGACCCTTCTTCTCATGCACTTCTGTGAGAGTATTAATCTGTGCAGCAGCTCGTAGCCATGGATTGCGGCAAAAATGAGCTAGAAAACTTCTTCCCGATCATCTGTTGCAGCCGCCTAGTGCGAAATCTTCTAATGAAAATTGTTCTGTAAGTCCATAGCTGCTGATCAGTAGTTGCTGCTGTTTTCTGCGGGTTTCAGGGAACAAGTTGTGATTCTAAAGACGCAAACGCATGTCACATTGGTAGGAGACGGTCGAGACGTGACGAAGATCACCTCAAGACAGACTGCAGGAGCCACTGGCACCACCTACACATCATCAACCTTCGGCATCAGTGCTCCATACTTCACTGCCAAGAACATAACTTTCGAGGTACCCAGGTCGTGCAGCTCCAGCTGCTGCTGTTGATTGATCAGTTCTCCTCATGTGCAAGCAAGCAGTGATCGCGGCCTGATCATCGATGTCGCAGATTACTCTCTCTAGCTAGCTAGATACGTCGATATTGAGAGCTCCAAGCTGTACGTTGCTGCTGCTGCTGCTGAATGCTGATTTGTTTGGACATGTGTTTGTTGCAGAATGCTTCGCCGATTCCTGTCGATGGTGCTGTTCAACAGCAAGCTGTAGCACTGAGGACAACAGGCGACTTCAATGCCTTTTACGGTTGCGGATTCTTGGGAGGTCAGGATACCTTGTACGATGACAGAGGTCGACACTACTTCAAAGACTGCTTCATCCAGGGCTCAGTAGACTTCATCTTCGGCGATGGCACGTCCTTGTATGCGGTGAGAAGAAGATAGCTGGTTCCTTGAAGAAGCTGGTTCTTCCCGGAGCCGCCTGTAATATGCAGCTCCAGGAAAGCTTAAACCCAGCTTCTTCGTTGATTTCTAGTCCGATGTTTGTGTATTCCTGTGATAAGTAAGAATGGGTTTTGATCGGATTTATTCTCAGAATGTGTTTGATCAAGTCTGTTCACAGTGTAACAATCAAACTGCCTGCCATGGATCTGTGCGTGCCTGCAGAATTGCCAGCTGAATGTGATTACTACAGCCGGGGGCGGATCTTTGACGGCGCAGAAAAGGATGTATGCACAAGAGCAATCAGGGTACTCGTTTGTGAACTGCGTGGTGACGGGAACTGGACCTCCAGCTGTCTTGTTGGGACGAGCATGGGGACCATACTCGCGCGTGGTTTTCTCCTACACTTATTTCGACAACATCATCGCACCACAGGGCTGGTTTGATTGGAACATTCCTGCAAGACAAAGGTAAGAGCTCAGAGTCTCCACAGGCTTCAGCTGTCTCCTGCACGTGTTCAGTCGATGATCTTGATCAACACTAGAACAACAACAAGAGCTGTGGAAGAGCTGTATTAGTCTGATCTAGTATTGGGTTAGAAGGGACATGTGTGGCGTCGACAAGCTAGCAAAGTTGTTCCCATGTTGCAGGCTGCGGCAGCAGCTATGAAGCTGGATTCTGGCAGACATGGAGATGATTTTATTGTGTGTTCTGGGAATGTGCAGTACAGTGTTCTATGCGCAATACAAGTGCACAGGTCCTGGAGCAAATGAGAATGGACGGGTTGCATGGTCTCATGAACTCACTGACGCTGAAGCTGCTCCTTTCCTGTCCACCTCTTTCATCGACGGCAACTTGTGGGTTGACGCACAGGCCTAGAAACACACACCACAAAGTTGGTCATTTCAATCCTCCTTAGCTCATCCCCAGTTTTTCCCCCAGCAAAGCTCACGAGATCAACTCCAGCTCATGGGGTCTTCTAAGTGGTAATAAAGCTGGGAGCTGGAAGGCATTGCAGCTAGCTGGTGGACCATCTGTCGACCATTCAAGAAACCCCACACAAAAGTTCTCAATTTCTCTCAACACTAAGATGCAGAAGAAGAGCTTGTCGAATTCGAGGTAGTCCCATGTCTGCAATCGTGGAACTCGTCCATGAAAGAGACACATCTACGAGTCCTTTCGTCGTGGTGGTCTCGCCGCTCCCCACCGACCAGGCCTGTCCAAACGCGTGAAGGCTTGGGTTCCAATCTAGACCCAAGATTTAGGGTTCAGGGTATTTTCAAAATTCGGAGTTTAGGGTTTAGGGTATTTCCAGAACTTAGATTTCTGGAGTATTTCCAGGGATTAGGGTATTTCCAGGGTTTAGAGTTTGGTGTACCGGAGGATATTGCAGAGCGTCAGTCACTCTTGGAGGTTGGAATGTGTGGTTAATTTAGGTCTTGGAGAATTTAATTATCTGTTGTGGAATTTAGACAGAAATTATGGGAGACTGATGCATTAGTCTGTCTCTTCTTTGATGAACACTTAATTCCCTTTCTGCTCAACTTCTTCATTCCCATTCAATAAACTACTTACATGTCTATCAATTCCATCAGCTCATTGTTCAATGGTGGGTTAAGTTCTGTTGTTGCCATCCAAGCTATGCTCACTGCTCAAGCCTCGCTCAAGCCTGTTTTGTTGCTTGCCTGATGAGAACTAATCTTCTGTTTTGTTGCTTGTCAGGTGCAAATCTTTTGTTGCACTGTAGGTATGCATTCTATTCTATAAAGTGCATTGATCAAGCGTACACTGTAATGCTCATCATACTTGAAAGGGAATGCCCACCATACAATTTTCATGCAATGGAAACCACTAGCAGCAAACCATTACATCCACTGACCTCAGACTCTGCCCTTGATTGGTTAGGTGTAATGCCCTGCTGCCATGGCTTTCTCCTCTACTGAATGAACCTGGATTATCTTAAATTTCTGAAGCATGTGATTCTTGTTTCCATTTGCTATGGCATTCATTAATCTTTTCTTTGTATTTAGAGGTACTTTCTCTGGGTGGAGCTTTCAAGCACACTGAGAGACACTTCCCTGGGCAGAACTTTCAAATATATGGCTCATTTCCCCCACTTCAAATCCACCAAACACCTTGGTCTTACTCCAAGCTCGCCACACAATCCTACCTCACCTATTTGATTTGGGTTTGCCATTTTATGGTAGTCCAGGAGGAGAAGAAGAGGGGCCCAGGTGGAGGGGTATGGGTTTAGGGTTAGGGTATGGCCGATATGGGATTAACCTGGAGGTACTTCAAGTAATTGGTTGGCAGTTTCTGCAGTGATTTTGTGAATCTCTCTGTCATCAGCAGCTAGGCTAGCTGACTTCAATCACCACTACCAACCAGAATGTGGATTCTTTCCTGGTACTAATAAGGAAAACCAGACTAGGTATAATTAACTACTTCTCAAGAATTCCTTGACAATTGTGGACTCCCAGTCTCCAACCAAGGGCATTGGTAGTGACAACCCATCCCAGAGTACTATAAAGTGCATAGGAAAGTTGATAGTAGATCCTACAAAGCAAGCTAGTACGAATTTTGAACCTCTACATTCTTCAAAATAGAAATGTGTTTCTTGCTTGCCATTTGAAGAGGCCCCTTGAAGAAGCTTTTCTTTTTCTTTTTTTCATCTTAGCAACAAGATAAAATATATATACAACAGGAATATGCCGTTTCAGTTTAGGTCACATTCAGATCACATAGCTGAAGGGGCCATCATCCATAAGACATTATAGCAAATCAGACTACAAACAAAAAAACATGAAAGTAAACAAAAATTAAGAATCCTTCTATGTTATTGGAACACAATACAAAAATCTGGTGATTTTTTAGTTTAAAATTTCTGAAATTTGGCAACTAGAAAAACCGAAAAACACTTGTTACTGCCATTTGGAAAATGTTAAACAGGCCAAGGGTCTTGAATGCTACCGGGATGAAAGGGTTACCCCATGTAACCATGACACCATCCTTCCCCTTGCCCTTGTAACCTCCAGGCCCTCTATTTCCCTCCTCGCATAACAAGCCGTCCGTTCATTGACATCAATTACACCCACGTTACCTATTTTGTGTAACAAACCATTAACATCCCCACCCCCATGGTACTCTTGTGCCATGCATGCCATACCACCATGTCCTCTCACCGTCATGATGACGGACCTTTTCACTTTAGGGCATTGCCATCATCCTTTGTTGTTGCACATGTTTTATGCTTTGTATCGCACAATCTTGCAACATCCCCCTCCATCATTTCTCTACATGCTTGTGCCCATTGTCAAATGCTCCCACAACAACTTTGGTTTTTCTCTAGTGCCTTCGTTGTTGATCAATTACATCAATACAATTGCTACAAGTGCTTCTACAACACCCTATCTAGGTGCATGTATTGCCCAATTCGAAGATCTTACATTGCTTGTAGTTTGCTTTTAAAAATTACATGTTATTAGTTTTGTTGTAGAAATTACATGTAAAAGAAGTTATCTCTACTTGGCAAAGCTTGGATGCATAAATTACAAGTGGAAGATTGTTTTTCAGTCCTTTTCTAAAGTTGCCAAACGCACAATTGTCCGAATGTTATGTGCCTACGTGGAGATGTCTTTTTCCTTCCTTTTTCATTGTTACCTTCATTAGTTTGGTCAGAGTCTTCAACATCTTGCATCTCCCAAAGCGATTTGAGTTCCCCCTTTTCTATTAGATAGATAGCAATTCTTTGATCACATGTTTCTTATAGGCATTATTCTTTCATCCGAGTTCAAACTACGTTCGATGACATTCTACAAAAGATCTAGCTCTTCTTTATGGTCCTTAAAATCGAAAAGGTATGCATTGTTCAATAGTTTCCTTTGTAACATGTACATATTATTAAGTCTTTTAGTTTCCATGGTTTTTTTTGGTTTCTTGTCCTTTGTAACCTACAATTCATTTCAAACAAGGCATTCAATTAAATTACAGTTATAGGCTTTCCCTTATAACATGCATGCCCACGAATTGTCTTCATTTTGTGCTGACAATGTTTTTATGGTGCCTTTATAGATCAATTGAACCACATAATGTAACCTATAATTCATTTCAACAAGGCATTCATTCCAAGCAACCTCAATTTATCCTCTATAACATGCCCACAAATTGTGTTTAATTTGTTAACATGCATATTATCTTATTATAATGTTTATGTATGGGTTGTAACCTATTGATATCATGTTATTATCTTAGTGTATATTTTATATTGTCAGTCCATGTTTAGTTATTAGTATGCATTTCACTCTTACATGTTTTATGTATGTCATTGTTGGAATAGAATTTTATTCTGGACCTTTCATGTATAAACATTGAAAGACAAGTTCCAATCATCAGTCTAGTATCCTCTTCTTGCATACGTTTTTGTTGTTTGTTTGTGCAATATTAATGTGATACATTTATGATGTAAATCCTTCACATGAAATTGTAGCTAAGTTTATTTTTTAAACCAGTTCTTAGTATGCAACATTTTAGTTGGCAACTTGGTTTAAATATGCATATTTACTTTAATCCATTGCATTGTAACATGTTTACAATTATTTTGGTGGGAAAACATTCATCATTAGGATATTATGGAACCGTAAACCTATCAATTAGTTTCCTTAAACCCTAAATTGCAACAAAACCTTTAGTGAGTTTATTATTTCCACAACTTTGTGAGGAGAATGTTCATAGAACTTTGGATTTTGTTGGGCTACACTTTGATGTTGTTTGTATTGTTTCTTGGAATAGCAATTGGCACAAACTTAATCCTTTGGAAGCCTGAATCAATTCCTAATAGTGTTGTATTGGGTCAGTTTTGCAAGACATATTCGAATAATCTTTCACAATTGAATTTTTTTGTGGTAGGTGTTTTATCAATTATGGCCACCAAAAATATCATTGTGATGGTGTTAAAGGAGCATTTTGAAAGCTTGTTGAAGTATTATGTCAAAATGAATGTGGGGCAAGTCGTAGAATAGTGGGTGACCCTTGGACTTTATCATGAATTGCTTGAACATACCCAAACTACTCAAGTTCTTTCATTATGGGGAAAGAAGGATCACCTAGACTTCCAATGCATATAGTGTGGGGGAGAGTGGTCTAGTAAGTTAAGGTTGTTTAACCATAGGGTTAAGGGGTGTGAGTTTGGTCCATTTCACCTAGGCACGAAGAACCAGATCCCTTTTCCTATTTTTCCTAACCTACATAGTGCCCAAATGTCTAAGCTTATGAAGCGCACAATGGAAGAAAAACTGGTTGTGCGTTGCCTTTCAAACTAAGGATGTAATCAGAAGTCGATTCAGAGCAAGACTTAAATAAATGCGCCCCTAGAATTGCAGACCATGTGGATGTTCAAGTGTGCAAGTTCAAAAGTCTCAAGGGGCTATTTGTATAACCTGTTTATAGCAAAGACAATCATAAACAACAAGCATCAACATCTGATCCAAAGGCAATTACATCAAACATTGGGTTGTAGTTGGAATCCACAAATGTTATGGTAGATCATCCACAAGTATCCAAGGGTGTCCAGCCAAAAGCAAAGCTCATATTAAAACAATTAAAGACAACTAGGCAGAGGTGCACAGATAGTGTCTACCCCAATGAATGTGCCATTGTCAAAAGATGAGGATGATTATACCATGGGATAATTGTAAAGCCTACGCATGAACAAAATGTTAGTAAACTTGACACATGTGCGCCTGGTGAAAATTGGCATACACAAAAGTGACAGTGTTTTGTTCACCCAACCCTGCAAGGTGAACAAAATGTCCAGGACAAAATTCCACCAACAAATTTTATAATTGAACTTATTACATTTTTTCTTCCCAATAAGAAGCCAAAAACTACTCCAAATCTTTGACACAAATGATGGGATGTGCTTCAAAGGGTAAAAATGTGTGGATTTCTTGCTCCTAAATCTTTGCTTATAACTCCAAGTCTTGACTAGCATGAAATTCAATTGGTGGGGTTAAGGAGTGGTGAGGAATTTGAAAATGCATGTAGTCAATATTTGAAATGTGTGAAGGCAACTGCCCATGAAAAGGTTACACTTTCATGGGAACCACCATTACGTCTTCCTTTTAGCATCCACCCAGATTGTTTAGCTTAGTCCCATATATGTTGAGGAAGTATGATTGGTTGAGTAACTCTATTGCTGATTTCAAAAAACAATTTACAATATATCAATCTTTCCTTGAAGGAGGTTGGGCAAAATGGGTTAATAATTTCTTCTCAACATCAAATGGCCAATGGACTATGAAGGATGAAATAAGCATCACAAATTGTATTTAAGTTCCTTAATACCAATTTGTGTTTCTAGCATCTAGTTCTAGCCTATTTGTTGGTAACAAATGTTTTGCATCATATTATACTTTAGTTCATGCAATCATTTTTCTTTTGTTTATGCCATCAAACTAGGTTATGTTCCATGCACATAATGTAGTTATATCTTTTTTTTTGTAAAGGTTTTGGCATCATGTCAGTTTAGTTTAGGTCATCATTATGGAATAGGTTGTTCCAAGCACAAAATCTAACTTTTTAGATTTTTATAACATCCCCATTTCTAGTTGTCGATTATGGTTTTGTTTGCATCCTTTCTTTTATTGTCCCTATTTTGGGACCCTATGTGTGCATCCATAACATTACATTTGGTTAAGGTTGTTTTGTGGCATGCTGATATTATATTATTTCATGATATTAACTACTACCCTTTTTCATGTTTGGGGGCTTGTGTAACATGCCAATAATTTCACAACCGCTTGTTATAGGGTTTTTGAAACATGGCCATAATTTCAAAACCCCTTGTTACAGGGACTTTGAAACATGGCCATAATTTCGAAACTCCTTAATACAAGGACTTTGAAATGTGCCCATCATTTTAAAACTCCATGTACATGTTACAAGTTTATATTTATAATGTTTTCCTTTTACATTATAATGATATATATTGAACATGCTCCTTATGATTGTGAACGATTTACTAACCAATGTAAGGTTTATTGCCTTGTGTCAAGACCATTTATCAAAAGCCCAAAAGAAATAAGTGCAAATTGTTGTTGGCCATGTAATGAACCCTGAAACTATGGATGAGGAATTCACCTCACTTGTTGAGTACATAAAATATAAGTTATTTGAACGAGAGAACCAAAAGCTTGAAGCACAATGGGCAAAGGAACATGTAGAGAAGACGGCAGACTACATTGATAAGCAAATGCAAGATTTTGACATTTTGCATGCTACAGAAGTTGGGGAAAGGAAGTGGGTTTGGCACCCATTTTACCATTTGTTCACTTCAATTCATGCACTCCAACGTCTTGGTCCCACTTTTCCATGGGCACATAACCAAGAAAAAGCCACAAGCTTGTATGATGTTATGTGCAACATGAAGAGGTTACAAATGTTTAACCTTGTGCCATGGTTTACAAGGTTTTTTAAATTATACTTATTTTCAAAAGGGTTATAGAGTCCATTGGTGCACCCACTATGTGGAGCTACCCAAAGCAACACATCAAGATGGTTTTCTAAAAGGTCACATAGTAGGCAATGGTTAACTATTTTTCAAATGATTGAAGAGGAGGGACCCTTGTTGTTTGCTAGAAGGGTGGGACCGTTAACTATAGAGGGTTGGCAGACCCATGCCATTCATATGAAACATTATTTTCTTCTAATGAGTAGCAAACATAGTTCACAGAATGGATGCATCATGTGCAATTGCAAGCTATCCAAAACTTTGCTTTGCAAAACAAAGAGGAATTTATTTCAACTTAGCAACACCTCCATGAATATCCAAAAAGTTGTGCTTTTGATGTAACCTTAACTACTTGGTTAATATGGAGAAAAGACATTGACTTGGGTGGGTTATTGCCAGGACATGTAAATATGCATTATTCCCAACCTATAGTTGTAATTAAAACTATATGATGCTCTTTTCAATGACCATTTTGTGCACTCCAAAGCTCCTTGTAACATGGCAAATGTTGTGCATTCTAAACCTTTTATAACTAGGCAAATCAAACAACATCTCAAAGTTTCCTGTAACATGGCAGATGTTATACATTAATGTAGATATAAACTTTTAGTGTTTTTTATTAATAAGGTTTATTTTTTCTAGGAGGTATTCAAACATTTGAAGAAATTGAACAAGATGTGAAGGTGGCTACCTAAAAGAAATTTCGAGATTGCAACCAATTGAGATATCCTGTAACAAAAAAACAATTTTCCACTCTCTGTGTTACAAGGCAAACTAAAGGTGCAAATCAAGGTTCCCCTTTTAACACATCTAGACATGATAATTGACCTATTATTGAAGAGGGGATGGAAGGAGGTGACCATTAAACACCTCAAGAAATTGGGACAAAATGTGGCATTAATGGTGTTATGGCAATATCACCCGTAGAACATGTTACCTCCCATAACCCAACAACTACAACAAAGGCCACTATCCTAATTATATTTGTTGCATCTGAAGTAATATTGCCACTATCCCAACTCCCATTAGAATTTGACCTTAACCAAATGCAACCTTTCAGCCCATTAGGAAGAGGGGTAACTTGTAGCCAACTAAATTTGCTAGGTTACGTGCCATCTCAAATGTTTGAGTTCACTACCCCTATAGACTACCTCCCCTAAAAACCTTACTTAGCAATTTGCTACAACAAAAGAGTAGGTTTTGCCAACCCCACCCCTAATTGAACCAAAATCTCCACCTACTTTTAGTGTGTCAACTCTTGTTTCAGTTGGGTTACTTTTGACTCAACCACTACCCCCATCTACAATAGTTGCATCCCTTGATATTGAGCCCCC